>ENA-OWPI01000007-OWPI01000007.1-marine-metagenome-genome-assembly--contig:-NODE-7-length-282391-cov-10.322194_pt1 | contig 282391 bp, 245 predicted proteins | sample MGYA00238138_ERZ651775 | MGnify/ENA primary metagenome ERZ651775 (study PRJEB26906, sample SAMN06265043) | marine metagenome | isolation source: Helgoland LTER site | place: Germany:Helgoland, sampling... | reverse complement strand
GTCGCAGATGCTGTTGCTGCTCCGTCATTACCACCATTACAACTTACGTCAGTTGGTGTTCCGATGCTCGCTACTAATGCCGCTGGTTGGGTTATTGTAACTGACTCCGTGTCGGTGCATCCATTTGCATCCGTTGCAGTAACTGTGTAAGTTCCTGCAGAAAGCGAAGAAATGGAAGCCGTCGTTGCGGCAGTTGACCATACAAAAGTTTTTGAGCCTGTTCCACCTGAGGCAGATGCTGTCGCTGCTCCGTTTGTTTGTCCATTACACCCAATGTTCGTCCCCGTGATTGAAGCGGTTACTGCGGTAGGTTCTGAAACTGTGGCTGTTGATGTCTCTGTGCAACCATTGGCGTCCGTTACGGTAACTGTATACGAATCTGCTGTAAGTCCAGTGATAATAGATGATGTGGATCCGGTGCTCCACGAAAAGGTGTATGATGGGGTTCCACCCGAACCAAAAGCACTGGCTATACCATTGTTACCTCCATTACATGAAGTATTATTTGAAGATGTAAAAGCCGATAACGCAGATGGTTCTGAAATTGAAATAGTATCAAAGTCACTACATCCATTATTATCTGTAACAGTTACGGTGTATAAACCGGCGGTCAATCCACTCACCGTAGCCGAACTTCCGCCTGTGCTCCAAGAATATGTGTATGGCGTGGCTGTTCCAGATCCGGTGGCAGTTATCGCACCATCGTTACCACCATTACAATTCACGTTTGTAGCGCTGAATGATATGGTCGGCAAATCATTTACCGTCATCGTTTCTGTATCGGTAGCGGTGCCACATGCGTTCGTGAACGTATATGTCAATGTGAATGAACCAGATCCTGAGACGCTCGGATCAAAAATATTGGACGAAACACCCGTTCCCGAAAACGCACCACCAGATGGCGTTCCATAACTCGTTAATAATAAGGTATCGTCATCAGCACAAAGGTCAGGAAAGGTTGAAACGCTCGAGGTCGCCACTGGATCAACTGTAATAGTTGAAGTATCTGTTGAAGTACAGCCACTAGAAGTTACGCTATAAACAATATTATGTGTGCCTGCGCCAGCAAATGCCGGATAATAAAAGGTGCCAAACACTCCAAGTCCACTATAGCTACCACCCGAAGGCGTTCCTCCTGAAAGGGCAAATCCTGATGCTGTGACGCATTTATCTGGGAAGGTATCAAGTGAGACATTTGGAGAAGCACTTACCGTTGCTGTAATGGAGTCAGGGGAGACACACCCATTTGACGATGAGTAATAAATTATGTGTGTTCCAGCGGTTGCAGTAGCTGGATTAAAAGTTGTACCCGAAACACCTGTTCCGCTATGCGTTCCACCAGTTGGGAAGCCATATGCAGAGGTGGCTAATGAAATTGGGGAATCACTCTCACATGCCGAAATTGTGGTTGTGAATATGGCAGGAGACGTCTGCACTGTGATGGTCTTATCAACACTATCGGCACAACCATTTGCATCGGTATACAGATAAGTCAAAATATTGTTACCTGTTGCGGCAGCACCTGGATCGAACGACGTTCCGCCAACTACTCCGGTCCCGGAGTACACACCACCTGAAGGCGAGCCGCCGGTTAATGTAAACGGATCATCGCCATCGCACACGGTTGCTAGATTTGAATGGGTGACTGTTGGCAAACTATTTACTGTTATGGCTATAACGTTACTTGTATCCACACAACCGATGCTATCCACGATTACTGCATAGTTACCAGCTGTTCCAGTAGAGTAGGTGCTATTTATCTCCCCTGAAATTACAGCACCATTATACAGCCATTGATAGTCGTAGAGGGAGTTTGTGTCTGCTGATAGTGTGGTAGTTTCACCAGAACATACTGAATCTCCACCAATTGTAGAAGCGACCGCGACCAGCTTTTCGCAGTTTGCAATTCGAGTTACAAACCCATCATAACTACCCCCTGAGGTCATGTTTGTGCTACCAAGACCAATGGATGTTGCGAAACCTCCAGTGGCTATTACTATATCCTCAGATGCCGCATAAATGTGGGTTGCGTAATTAATGCCTCCTGAGGCTGTTGGTTTCGTTAAATACTTTTGGCTATTTCCGCTATGGTCGAATTTGTAGTAGTATGGCGTGTAACTCGCACCAGAACTGTTTGTAACCGATAACGACCCAAAAGTTAGGTTAATGTTTTGGTACATTAAGCCCGTCATGTAGAGGTTCCCCTCATTATCTACTTGTACTGAGTTCGCATACGTTAAGCCGGTTCCTCCGCTAATTTCTTGGGATGTCCCAGATGTATTGTATCGACCCCAGTAAGGCCCCGAATAGGTTTTAGAATATGAACCGAGCGTCATATTCGTTGAATAGTTGTATCCAGATATGAAGATCTTATCGCTATTATCAATAGCAATACCTGTGGCGTAATCGGTTGATGTTCCACCAGCTCGGCGGACCCAAACACCTGCTCCCGTGCTCTGATTAAACTTGGCAACGTATCCATCCCAACCCACGGGAACTAGACTGAGTGAACCAATTTCCAGTGTGTCGTTAGAGTGGAATGTACCTACGCAATATGGATTACCACTACCATCAATTGCCACTCCCCCACCATAATCCCAATACCAGCTAGAGGATATATAGTGATATCCTTCTATTAGCGTTTTCCACTGGAAAGTACCCGCACTGTCATACTTTACCATTGCGTTGTTCCATCCGGTTGTGCTTGTTGCCGCTAAGGCTGTACTACCTGCGGTAAAGTTTCCTAGGAATCCGATTTGAACGTAGACATCTCCATCGTCGTCGACTGCCATTCCAATCGGTTTTGTAATTCCCGCCCCAGATTGCGTTCTCACCCATTTGAAATTTCCATTGGTATCAAACTTTACCAAGTACGCATCATAATCATTCGTAGTTCCGGAGATGGAGGTGTCTCCAATCGTGATACTGCCGTAAAACCAACCTGCAACGTAGACTCCGTCATCACCATCACGCTCTACTTCAAAGGCGCTTTGATAGAGCGCACCTGTTATAGACCTAGACCATTGATAATCACCATTGATGTCGTACTTTACCAAGTAGCCATCGTAAGAATTACCCGAAAGTGCATTCGATCCGAACGTGGTATTCCCCACCGTCCATCCAACCGAATAATTCGATCCACTTGCATCTACAATGACATCGCGTGGAAGTTGCACGCTTGATCCAGAAATCTGCTCAGCCCATATAAATGTTTGGGCATTTGAATTCAGTGAGAACAGAGAAAGGAACAACAGAAAAACGGGTAAAATTCTTTTCATAACTATAGGGTCAGTGTCTTCTAATCATTGACAAACGCCAATTAACATAACATACGAAGTTATGAACTATATCGTTGGGCCTACAGAAATGATAATTCTCAGAAAGAGCGCAAAAAAAAACCGCTACGGATAGCGGCTTTATATAATATGTAAGCAGATCTACTAATCCACGTTATCATGTAGGAAAGGATTATTCGGTCGGAGTCTCGTTTTCTTGTCCCCATCCTCTCCTTCTTCCTCGCTTAATGTAAATCGACTCGCGTTGTTTTCTGCTGAGTTTGGCACATCGTCCAAATTGATTTGTTTTCGCTTAAACGCTGGTTCATTTTCCAAATCTGACATACCTGAAGGCGTTCTCAGCTTCATGCTTAGGTCGCGCAGTCTACTCAAACGATCACTTGCTCTTTTACTTTGCTCTTCCTTATCCTCCACTGGGTTAGCCGATGGAGCAGTGGATACAGGTCGAGGCGTTTCGCGTTGTGGTTCTGGTGCTTTTTGCTCTGCCTCAGCACGAATAAACGGCTCCCATTCTTGTCCTGACTCCTCTTTCGGTTCCTCAGCATCATTAGACGAATCCGTTGGGACATCCTCCAATGTAAAGCGCATAGTTGGCGCCTCAGCTGGCTCTTGTGGCGTTTCGACAACATCTTGCTCCACCTCAGGCTCAACCTCTGCTTCGATTTCTACAGATCGAGATTGAAGATCGAATTGATCCTCTTCGATCTCAGATATTTCGGATGCTGGCTCTTCTACTTCAGGCTCAGTGTCATCTGTGAGCTGATGTCGTGTAATTTCAAATTCAAAGGTTTTTTGCTCCTCTTCTTCTTCCGCTTCTGGCGTTTCTTCTACCACACCAGCTAGTGGTTGTGGGGCAAGAAACGGCTCATTCGCAGGAGGCTTTTCCGCCTTTACTTCCGGTGTTGGTTCCTCTTTTGAGTCTTCCAGGTTGATTCGACGTGTTACTTGTTCACGTTCAAGGTTTACACCAGTATTTGGGTTTTGGTTAAACCCGGTAGCAATGATTGTCACCGATAACGAATCGCCTAAGCTTTCATCCAACCCATAACCCCAAATTACATCAGCGGATGAACCGGCTTCGTCTTGTATGAAGTCGGTGATATCGCTAATCTCATCCATGAGCACCTCTTTATTTCCAAACGCAATGTTCAGCAGCACGTAACGCGCCCCAGTAATGTCGTTATCATTCAATAAAGGAGATGCAAGGGCCTTTTCTACCGCCTTCATGGCTCTGTCTTCACCCTCTGCCTGTGCTGACCCCATAATTGCAACGCCTGATTCACTCATGACGGTGCGCACATCTTCAAAATCAACGTTTATGTATCCTGTTCGCGTTATGATTTCGGCAATTCCTTTCGCGGCTGTAGCCAATACGTCATCTGCCATTGCAAATGCATGTGCAATAGGTAGGTTACCGCACATTTCTCGAAGCTTCTCATTGTTAATGATTAGAAGCGTATCAACGCTCTCTCGAATGTCTTGTATTCCTTGTTCAGCTTGCTGTCGTCGTTTCTTCCCCTCAAAGAAAAACGGCATGGTAACGATTCCGACCGTTAGCACACCCATTTCTCGGGCAGTTTTAGCTATCACAGGAGCCGCACCAGTTCCAGTGCCTCCACCCATTCCAGCGGTAATGAAAATCATCTTGGTATTGCTGGAAAGAATATCCTTCAATTCATCGATGTTTTCGATTGCGGCATTTCTGCCGACTTCAGCAATAGAGCCTGCTCCGCGGCCTTCTGTTAGCGTAGAACCCAACTGCACCTTTAATGGCACTGGACTCACATCTAACGCCTGTTGGTCTGTGTTGCACACTAGAAAGTCAACCCCATCTATTCCTTGCTGGAACATGTGGTTAACTGCATTGCTTCCACCGCCTCCAACACCTAATACTTTGATGATGTTTGAGTTCTCCTTTGGTAAATCAAATTTCATAACTATCTATTTATGGCTGTTATAATCACTTATCACAGTACTTTTTCTCTTTAAAATTGATCGTCTTCTTCGAACCATTCCTTGCCTTTGTTCAGGATCTTATCGAATAATCCATTCTTCTTTTTTGTCTTAATGGTCTTACCCACCGTACTCACTCTCCGCTGCTGTTTTTCCGCATACTCAAACCCCTTCAAAACAAGACCAACACCGGTTGCATACATTGGACTTGCGACCTTTTCATTTCCAGAGGCTAGATGTTCTGTTGGGTATCCGATGCGCGTATCCATTCCAGTCAAGTATTCAAACAGTTGGCTGATGTGCTTTAATTGTGACCCACCACCGGTAATGACTATACCTGCGATCAATTTTCGCTCGTATCCTGAATTTCGGATTTCGAAATAAACCTGCTCAATGATTTCTTCCATTCGAGCTTGGATAATATGCGCCAAATTCTTCACGCTAATCTCTTTTGGATCACGGCCATTCAGCCCCGGAATAACAACGATATCATTTGCTTGATTCTCGCTGGCTAGCGCTGACCCAAATTTCACCTTAAGCAATTCTGCTTGCTTGCGAATAATCGTGCACCCTTCCTTTATATCGTCGGTGATGATGTTTCCTCCAAAGGGGATGACAGCAGTGTGTCTGATAATTCCATCCTGGAAAATTGCTACGTCGGTAGTTCCGCCACCAATGTCAACCAATGCCACACCAGCTTCTTTTTCTTCGGCACTCAACACGGAGTCTGAAGACGCAAGAGGCTCAAGTGTTAGGTCAGCAACTTCTAGATCTGCTTTTCTGACGCACTTGTATATGTTTTGAACCGCAGTCACCAATCCGGTGATAATGTGAAAATTCGCTTCCAATCGGATTCCACTCATCCCTATTGGATCTTTGATTCCACTTTCGTTATCCACTATAAAATCTTGTGGGAGCACATGTATAATCGATTCCCCTGGAGGTAAAACCAATTTGTGCATATCCTGAATTAGGGCATCGACATCCTTTTGACTTATCTCGTCATCGAGGTTGTCCAATGTGATAACTCCTCGGTGCTGAAGGCTTTTAATATGCTGCCCAGCAATACCAACATTCACCACAGCAATTTCCTGTCCGGAGTTCAGCTTTGCTTCTTCTACAGCCATTCGAATCGCTTGCACGGCTGGGGTTATATGCGAGACAACTCCTCGACGAACACCGACTGACTCGGCTTTACCCATACCTAGCAATTCCAGCTTACCGTATTCGTTCTTCTTCCCAACAAGGCAGGCGATTTTGGTTGTCCCAATATCTAACCCAACGATGATTTGCTCGTTTGACTCCATAAATTAGCTTTTGGTGCAAACCACTTGGCTTGCATACTTCAGGTTTATCGTTTTGTATTCGTTCCAGCCAGTTTTATTCAAGCCTTTCTCGTAAAACTTCTGGAGCTTATTCAACTTCTTATCAATGTCATTTGCGTTTCCGACCAAGATGATATGATCACCAACTCGAGGAATTATTTCAATCTCACTTTCTTCGTTCACATAAAATTGATTGAATTGCGCTTTCCAAAATTTATCCTTTCGACAGGTCTGTACAATCTTGAATAAGTCGGCCATCACCAAGACGTCGGGTGTGTTTAAGCTATCAGGTAATTCGAATATGCTTGCGCCAATATATTTTGTGAAATCTGAATTAATAAACCCGTTCGCGATTGGTGTGCGAGACGAGTATTTTCGACTTAGAGGCATGAATCGACCTTGGTCATCCAAGTAAATGCTTCGGCCATTCGTATTAAAGATTCGCAGAATAGGCTGACGCACGTTTACTTCAACACTCAGAATTCCGTTGAGGTTTTCGTATACCTCAGCATACTTAATAAATGGATTGTTTTCGAGTACATGCTCGATTCTACTCGGCACGATATCTACCATTAACGTGGAATCCTCGATGTAGCCCAGATCACTTACTACTTCTTCAACCTCTTCTTGATCGATGAAATAATTGCCCTCACCAAAATCAATATGAACCTCCACATCAACTAATTGGCTGCGATTGGAAGAAGACACGGAGGCGCCTAAAAGGACAAAGAGGAGTGCAACACCGCCGCTCCAACCACCAATATGTATAATCTTATTCCACATTTTTATTCTTGTTCAAGGCTATAGCCAAGGGTTTCACCAATTGATCAATATCTCCCGCTCCAAGGGTCAATACAGTTTCTGGCGTTAGCGATAATACAGCATTAAGTAGGTCTGATCTTTGGACCAACATCTTAGTTTTCAACTTGACTCTATTCAAAAGATTGGAGCTGGTCACCCCAGCAATCGGCGCTTCACGGGCAGGATAAATTGGCAACAGAATAACTTCATCGGCCAGACCCAATGCTGAAACGAATCCATCTTCCAGGTCTCGTGTTCTCGAAAACAAGTGTGGCTGGAAGATCACTGTGATTTTCCGGTTTGGAAACAACTCTCTAGCTGCCCCAATTGTTGATTCAATTTCAACTGGATGGTGTGCGTAATCGTCAATCAAACAGACATCTTCGTTTGACATGATACGCTCAAACCGTCGTTTCACACCTTGAAAGGTTGTAAGCGCCCGACGCACCTCATCGACGCTGCAATTCTTTGCAAAACAAACCGCAACGGCGGCCAAGGCGTTTTCCACGTTGTGCCTTCCGGCAAGCGTGGACACAAAGTTGCCGACTGCATTCCCTTCAAAAACAATATCAAACTCAAACCTACCATCAACCACCTTCACGTTTACTGCTTGTATATCACACCCCTGTTCAAAGCCATAAATCAGCTTCCTATTGTGTGATATTTGGTCTTGAAGGCGTTCATTGAGAATTAGCTTTTCAGACGAATCTGCAAATTTTTGAAAATCATTTCTTAGCGATTCAAACGTTCCATAGATATCAAGGTGATCGGCGTCAAGGCTCGTGATTACTGCGAGTTCTGGCTTTAATCGCAGAAAGGATCGGTCATATTCATCTGCTTCAACCACAACGTATTTTGAGTCCGGAGCTGCGACCAAGTTAGATTGATAGTTTGTCATCACACCTCCAACAAACCCAGAAATATTACCCAGCGTTTGATGCAATAAATGTGTCACCATTGCCGATGTAGTCGTTTTGCCATGCGTTCCGCTGATGGCAATTGTTGAGGTCAACTCTGTGATCTTCTGAAGGATCTCAGATCGCTTATACCAAACCTTATCGTCAGATTGCACCGCGCTGTATATTGGATGCACTTTTTGAATGGCTGGTGTGTAAATAAACAGATCAGAAGCCAAGTCTTCCTTACTTATTTCATCGTTGAAGTGCACTCGAATCCCTTCCATAACTACGGCAGACGTAAGTTCGGTTTGATTTCTATCATACCCCGAAACCTCTGCACCGTTGGCCTTAAAGTACCGAGCAAGTGCGCTCATTCCAATTCCTCCGATACCCAACAAATAGACTTTATGAATATCTGATAGCTTCATCTAGGCCCGAGCAATTTTCACCACCTCAGCAGCGATTTCTTCCGCGGCATTTGGCAATGCATGGGCGCGCATATTGTCTTTTAATCGATCTCCTGTGGTTCTATCGTTATTCAATTTTAGGACTTCATCAACAAGCTCGAGCGCGGCAACCTTATCCGCAACATGGATCGCCGCATCTGTATTTACCAGAGCCATTGCATTCATGGTTTGGTGATCTTCGGCAGCATATGGAAAGGGTACTAGAATTGTCGGTTTCCCAACTATGGTGAGCTCACTTACAGCTATTGCTCCAGCTCTACTTACCACCATATCTGCCATGGCGTACGCCAAATCCATTTCATAAATAAACTCAGTGATAACGACTGGGTCGCCCTTATGTTTTTCGCGCAAGACTTTAGCTTCATCAGCGAACAACTTCCCTGTCTGCCACATTACTTGCATACCAGCATCAATCAACCTTTGAATGTCACCAGCTAACGCTTGGTTTATTGAACGTGCACCGAGACTTCCGCCTACTACCAGAAGAATAGGTTTCGCATCAGTAAAATTCCATTTTGCTAAGGCGCTTTGCTTCTTTCCTTCGATTTGAACCACATTCTCGCGAACGGGGTTGCCAGTTTTCAAAATGACATCCTTAGGAAAGAATTTATCCATGTGGTCGTATGCAACACACACGCGCTGAACGGAGCTTGCCACCCATCGGTTGGTAATTCCTGCAAAGGAGTTTTGTTCCTGAATTAACGCTGGAATTTTCATCCACGTCGCCATTCGAAGCACCGGACCGCTTGCAAATCCACCAACGCCTACAACCACAGATGGCTTGAACGTTTTGATTATTGCACGCGCCTTTATTAGACTGCCGATTAGCCTAAAGGGAAACGCCAAATTTGACAGCGATAATTTTCGCTGAATCCCGGTGATGTTCAATCCGATGATTTCATACCCGGCGGCGGGAACTTTTTCCATTTCCATTTTACCGTTTGCACCTACAAACAGTATTTGAGCGTCGGGGTGTGTTTTCTTAATTGTGTTTGCAATGGCAATTGCGGGAAAGATGTGCCCCCCAGTGCCGCCGCCGCTTATTAAAACCTTAAGAGACATGCGCTAGAGGTCGATTAGGTTTGATTTCGTTGGACTCGGAGCCCGCGCTTACGCTCAGAATTATACCTACAGCTAAACACGTGAACCAAATTGAAGTACCACCCATTGAAACCATAGGTAATGTTTGGCCTGTAACAGGAAAAAGGTTGACGGCAACGCCCATATTTATCATTGCTTGGAACACCAGGCTGAATGATATTCCGATGACCAGCAGCGCCCCAAAAGTTCTGGGGCAATTCGCAGCGATCTTAATAGAACGAAACAGCAATACCAGGTAGAGCAGCAACATAAAAATGCCCCCGATTAATCCGTACTCCTCCAGCACGATTGAATAGATGAAGTCGGAATATGGGTGTGGAAGAAAATTACGCTGCACGCTTTTTCCGGGAGCCAAACGTGCAATCCCACCTTTGGCAATGGCGATCTTTGATTGGGTGACTTGGTAACTCTGATTCATTGACGCATCGGAAGGCGACACAAATGCATCGACGCGACTTGACCATGTATCGATTCGTGGAAATGAGCCAGGAAAGGCTTTCCCAACGCCATAAATCATCCCACCAACAAGCACACCTGTGGCCATCAATAGGCCAATATGCTTTAAGCTAACCCTACCTATAAACATGAGGATAATGCAGTTAACGAATAGAAGTAGAGCTGTACTTAAATCTGCCCTGAGTATGAGTCCACAAACGACAAAAATGGGTAAGAGCAAGGGCAAAAAGCCTTGTCTGAAATCTTTAATGACATCCTGTTTTATAGCGATAAACCGCGCTACATACATGATGAGCGCCAGTTTTGCTAAATCAGAAGGCTGGAAGGTTTGATTGATTATTGGGATCGTTAACCATCGATCTGCGTTGTTCAGGTTCGTACCTCCAGTAAACTTAAACATAGTGAGCAACAGAAGAGGCACGCTGACCAGCAGGGCCAATTGAGCAATTTTGCTGTAATAACTGAACTTTATTTTATGGGCAAAATACATGAGGCCGAGACCACAGATCAGGATAAACCCATGTCGAAAAAGGTAATAGAACGTATTGCCATCATGATGCCTATAAGCCAGCGTAACGATGCTGCTATACACAAGCAGCAAACTTGCTACAGATAGCATAAGCATGATGAGCCAAATGGCGCGATCGCCCTTTATATATTTAAGAAGCTCCTCCACCTATCCGTTGTATCTATTGGCTCTTAAGATGTCTATGCGTCGTGTGATCTGGATCATCGATTGATCAATTGAACCTCACGAACTGCTTTTCTAAATTGCTGACCTGCCTCCTTGTAATGTCTGAAGTTTTGATAGTCAGAACATGCTGGAGAAAACAAAACCATATCTCCTTTATCGGAGCCAATCATCGCATGCGAAACAGCCTCAGTAAGGGTATTCACTTTTGTGACGAGTTCAATTCTCCCATCAAACCTGCGGACGAACTCATCCTTTGCTTCTCCCAAAACTATAAGCGCCTTAACGTTGCTGATATCCACCTCTTTTAACAGCGCATAATCCTCCTCAAATTGGCATGAACTCGCAATCCAAATAACGGGTCCTTCCAAACAATCGAGACTATACCACGTAGAATTTACATCTGTTGACTTGGCGTCATTAATATACTCCACCCCATCTACAGTCGCAACGAATTCCAGCCGATGTTCGATATCAGCCAGTCGCTGTAAATTTTCCTTTCGCGCCGAAACGAGTTTGTTGTCAAGCGCTTTTTCTATTGATTGAATAGTTGCTCTCATGCGGCTTGATTAAAGGTTTCGGACGGCTTCCTTAAACTGTCTTCCTCGATCTTCATAGTCTTCAAACAGGTCGAAACTTGCGCAAGCAGGACTAAGCAAAATGGCATCGCCTTTCTCACCTGACTTGTATGCATTATATACCGCATCGCGCATTACGTCGACTTCGATAATGTTCTCGACCATTCCTTCAAAGGCAGCTTTTAGCTTCGAATTATCCTTGCCGATGCAAATAATTGTTCGAACCTTTTGCTTCACCATGTCGGCAATTTGTGTGTAATCATTTCCCTTGTCTACGCCACCAGCAATCCACACGACAGGTGTTGACATGCTTTCTAATGCGTACCATGTAGAGTTTACGTTGGTGGCTTTTGAGTCGTTTATGAAGTTCATTCCATAAACGGTGTTGACATGCTCTAGCCTGTGCTCAACGTTTTGAAAATCAGTAAGACATTCTCTAATTATGTCTTTGCGAACCTCTAAAATTCGGGCTGCAATTCCTGACGCCATCGAATTATAAAGATTGTGTTTGCCTTGCAATGCAAGTTCTTGTATGGTCATAGTTAAGGGTTTATTATTTGGATTTATGGTTAAATTTTTATCTGTTGCGAATCCAGAATACGGTCTGTCTTCGTCTGGTTTTTGTTTGATTGAAATGGTTGCCTTTTGCGCCTTTATGTCAAATTCTTGCAGAATCTCATTTGTCATCGGATCATCTTGGTTATAGATAAACCAGCACACGTCGTCTTGATTTTGAACAATCCGCATCTTGGATCGAGCGTATTTCTTGACATCATAATCGTATCGATCTAAGTGGTCCTCGGTGATGTTTAGCAGAATAGCTATGTCAGCTTTAAACTCAAACATGCCATCTAATTGGAAGCTACTTAGCTCGAGAACAACCCAGTCAAACTCATCGCCTTCATGCACGATGGAAGCGAGACTCTTTCCGATGTTTCCACCAAGGCCCACCTTCAAACCCGCACGCTTCAGAATATGATGCGTTAGCAGTGCCGTTGTTGTCTTCCCATTGCTGCCAGTGATTGCAATAAACTTTGCTTTGGAATGCTTCGCAGCAAATTCAATCTCACTTATCACTGGGATTCCGAATGCTGCCGCACGCATAACCACGGCAGCCGTGTCAGGAATACCGGGGCTTTTTACGATCACTTCCGCGTTTAAAATCTGGTCACTTGAGTGGCCATTTTCTTCAAACAGAATTTCATTATTTGAAAGAACACGTTTATACTTCTCCTTCACTGGCCCGGCATCGCTTAAGAAAACTTCCATTCCCTTTTGCTTTGCCAACATGGCCGCTCCTATTCCACTTTCTCCTCCTCCGAGCACCACAACCCTCACCGCTATCGCAGTTTGAGTGTGATGATGCTTATCACCGCTAGCATCACCCCGATTATCCAAAACCGGGAAACAATCTTGCTTTCATGCAGTCCCTTCTTTTGATAGTGATGATGTAATGGTGCCATCAGAAAAATTCTTTTTCCCTCGCCTGATCGTTTCTTGGTGTATTTGAAATAGCCTACCTGGAGCATAACCGAGAGATTCTCGACTAAAAACACCCCGCAAAAAATTGGGATCAGTAATTCTTTTTTGATTGCCAGGGCGAAGACAGCGATGATGCCGCCTATAGCTAAGCTTCCTGTATCTCCCATAAATACTTGGGCAGGATATGAGTTGTACCAGAGAAATCCGATACATGCGCCGACAAATGCACCCATAAAAATCACCAGCTCCTCCGAGTTAGGAATGAACATGATGTTTAGGAAATCAGCGAAAATGATGTTTGAACTGAGGTAGGCGAATATGGCTAAAGCCAATCCTGCAATGGCGGAGGTACCACCCGCGAGTCCATCGAGCCCATCGGTCATATTGGCCCCGTTACTCACGGCGGTGACGATGACGATTACTACGATAATGTATATAAGCCAGGTCCAGCTCGCAATTGTTTCACCAGCCCAATCAAGCAACCAGCGATAATCGAATTCATTGTGTTTGACAAACGGAATTGTTGTCTTACTAATATCAGTTTCAACCCACTTCGTTTTGGTCGAGGTGCTGCCATCTGCCGCTACTACCTCCTCCGTAATCACTACTCCAGCGTCGTCAAAGACCTTGTGTTTCATGGTTATTTCACCATTGAAAAATAAAATGGCTCCGGCAATAATTCCAATACCGACCTGCCCAACAATTTTGAATTTTCCCGCTAGACCTTTTTTATCCTTCTTAAACACCTTGATGTAATCGTCCGTAAACCCAATCGCACCGAGCCACACAGTGGATATCAGCATGAGCCAGATGTATGTATTATGAAGTTTGGCCCACAAAAGCGTCGGAATCACAATGGCAGATAGAATGATCAACCCACCCATGGTCGGAGTTCCCTGCTTTTGCAACTGACCCTCTAACCCAAGGTCGCGCACCGTTTCACCAACTTGAAGTTTGCGGAGATATCGAATTATCCTACCACCAAATGCCATGGAAATAAGGAGTGATGTGAACACTGCCATGGCGGTTCGGAACGTAATATATTGGAAGACCCCTGCGCCAGGGAAGTCCATTGAATCTAGATATGAAAACAAATAGTAAAACATCAGCTTACTAGGTTTAGCATTGCGGTTAATATTTTAAGATCATCGAAGTCAAATCGTTCTCCCTTTATCTCCTGGTAAGTCTCATGACCCTTACCTGCCACAAGAATTATATCCCCTGCCTCAGCCATGCTAGCGGCCACCTTTATCGCCTCTTTTCGATCTGAAATGCTTAATGTCTTTTTGGATTGAACTACATCAATTCCTTGCTCCATGTCTCGTATGATTTGAGCTGGATCTTCACTCCTTGGATTATCACTGGTTAGGATGACCTTATCGCTTTTCTTCGCTGCGATTTCAGCCATTACAGGTCGCTTATCCTTGTCTCTATCGCCTCCGCAACCAACCACCGTGATCACCTTTTCATTACCCCCGCGGATATCGTTTATGGTGTTGAGCACATTCTTTAGTGCATCCGGCGTATGCGCGTAGTCGACAATACCCGTAACTCCAGCCTCAGTGCGCATGTATTGAAATCTGCCGCTGGGGGCATTCAGGTTTGACAACATCGTTAGAACTTCCAGCTCATCTTGCCCGAGTAAAACAGCCGTACTATATGCTGCCACTATGTTGTAAGCGTTGAATTCACCAATGAGTTTTGACCAAATCTCACGGCCATTAATTAGGAGGTTCAATCCTTGAAAATGGCTCTCTAATATTTTCACTTTGAAATCTGCTGCCCGTTTCAATGCGAACATCGACACCTGCGATTTTGAATTTTGAACCATGATTTCGGCATGCGCATCGTCCTGATTCAAGAGGGAAAAGGCATCGCTTGGCAGTTGATCGAAAAAGGCCTTTTTGGCCTTGATATACTCATCAAACGTTTTATGATAATCAAGGTGATCGTGGGTAATATTCGTAAACAATCCGCCTCGAAACCGGAGTCCAGTAATCCTTCCTTGATGAATTGCGTGTGAACTCACCTCCATGAAACAGTACTCGCACCCTTCTTCTACCATTTCGGCTAAAAGCCCATTCAGTTGGATTGGGTCGGGGGTGGTATGCGTTGCCTTTACTTCTCTGTTACCAATCATATTCACGACCGTCGACAACATGCCTGTTTTATAGCCCAACGCCTTGAAAAGCTGATATAACAGCGTGACCACAGTAGTCTTACCATTGGTGCCTGTAACACCGATTAACTTGATCTTCTCAGAAGGATTGTCGTAAAAATTCGATGCTATTGTACCCAGCGCATTTGAAGTAGAACTAACCCGCACGTAGGTGACTTCTTCTTTTTTATCATCTGGAAACTCTTCGCATATTATGATGCGACATCCTTGAGAAATGGCTTTATCAATGAAAAGGTGACCATCTGTCTGGGTTCCTCCAATGGCAATAAACGCACTCAATGGATCGGCCATTCTGCTATCACTGCATATACGCTCCACCGCTAAGTTTGTCCCACCAACGACTTCCTGCAGACCCGCCTTGTATAATATATCTTGGAGAAGCTTCACGACAATTCAAGTATTATGCGTTCTCCTTTTATTATTCGCTGCCCTGGCGCTATAGATTGTTGTCGGATTGCGCCTCTTCCTCGAAGCGATACAGACAAGCCTGCATTTTCTAATATGAATACAGCATCTTGGGCAGACATTCCTTTAACATTCGGCACCAAGTTTTCGGTCACCGATCGTCGATCCATTTTCACCACATCAGGTCCAGTTTGAGTAACCACCCATTTATTATCAGGGTTTGACGAATGGATTGGAATATTTAATCCATCAAAAACAGTAAATAAATCAGCCTGAGCGCCATTCTTCGAAACAGGAATATGCGTCAGCGAGGTTATGTCGCTTTGGCGCTTAAGCTCTTCGTGGATGTTTATACTGGTGGCGTATACCTTGTCCGCAATTTCTTCGAAAATTGGACCGGCAACATGACTTGCATAATAGTGACTTTTATTCGGAGCATTAACCACTACAATACAGCTATACTTGGGATTATCCGCTGGAAAATAACCTGCAAACGAGGCCTGATAAGTAATTTTCTTCCCGTAACCCTCATTTGAGTTTGCAATACGCGCGGTACCCGTTTTCCCTGCAATGGCGTAGTTGGAATTTCGAAGGTTTTTGGCAGTTCCAGAAGTGACGACTGACTCGAGCAACTCTCTACCGAGTTTGGCAGTTTTTTCGGAACAAATTCGCTCACTCAGCACTTCCGTTGGTTGTTCCCGGACAACACTGCTTTTATCCGTAATCTTTCGTACAAACTTTGGCTTGATCATCTTCCCATCGTTGGCGATGGCATTATAAAATGTCAGTATCTGCAGCGGTGTTGCCTGCACCTCATATCCAATGCTTGTCCAAAGTGGAGTAATCAACGACCACGAATTATCTGATGGATCTTTTATCAAAGGCTCTCCTTCTCCGGAGATTTCAATTCCAATCTTATCTCCAAGCTTCATTCGCTTCAGCCCTTTAATGAACTTTTCGGGCTCATTAGCATAGTACTTTTCAATAACCCGCATCACACCGATATTGGATGATACCGCAAAGGCCTCTTTAATGGAAATCTTCCCGTACCCATCCTCCTTTGAATCTCGCATGATTTCTCCATGAAATTCCGCGCGACCATTGCCCGTTTCTACACTATCGGTTAATGTGATATACCCATCTTCAAGTGCTGTAATTAGCGATGGGAGCTTAAACGTAGAACCCGGCTCGGTACTCTCACCGATGGCGTAATTGTAATATTCCCAATAGTCGCCATCATCATCCTTGCTTAGATTGGCTATAGCCTTGATCTCACCCGTCTCTACCTCCATTAATATGACACAACCGTGGTCTGCGTCATGCAATTGAAGCTGTCTTAGTAGGGCATTTTCGGCAACATCCTGAATGTTGAGGTTGATTGTTGTGTGTATATCAAAGCCATCCTGCGGTTCAATTTCATTCTCATCATTAATGGGCATCCAAACACCCCCGGAAATCTTTTGCATCAATCGCTTCCCACTGACTCCAGCAAGCTCCTTTTTATATGCTCCTTCCAACCCAACAGGAGTCATATCTTCTCTATCGTATCCAATGGTTCTTGCGGCGAGCATTCTAAAGGGCTTCTCTCTCCTATTTTGCTGCAACACGATAAATCCACCTTTAAACCGCCCCAGCCGAAAAATCGGAAATGAGCGCATGGCTTTCATTTGGTGGTACTTCACTTTACGTTGAATGAGCTTATACCTATTTCCAGCGCTACGCGCCTCGAGCAGCTCACGCTTCCATTCCACCGCATCCTTCCCTTCGAATGTTTCAGCAAGTTTGATGCAAAGCGAATCCAAATCTTCCTTGAAGGCTTCGTCGGTTAAGCCATCGGCTTTCATGTCCATTCGGGCTTCGTAAATTGGAATGGACGTAGCCAACATACTGCCATCATCTGCGTATATATTTCCCCGAACCGCGTCAATATCTCGAAAAACTGTAGTCAGACTTTCTGCACGTTCTCTAAGCTCGGGACCCTCCCAAAGCTGAATAAAGAGCGCCTTTCCAATTATTGCGACAGCGAGAAGGGTCAAGGAAAAATAGACCAGATAAGATCTGTTTAGAAGCTCCTTATTTGGATTCGCCTTCATCAGTTTATCTTCTCCATTTCATTGGATTCAAGGACAATTTTCTTTGGCGGATCTATTGATTCGTTCAAGCCCATATTGCGAGCAGCAATAATCTTCTTGAGCTCTGACTCGATAATGGTATTGTTCAATTCGCTCTTCATGCTTATTTGCTCGCTTCGCAGCTCTTTTATCTCCTGCTGTGTCTTATTGATTTGCCGAACCGAAGACTCAGCCATATACCCATTAGCTATATAGACCAAACCCAGAAAGGCCAGAAATAGCATGTACGGCAGATGCTTCACCACCGCATCTTGCGTGAGCAAACTCCCCGAAAGCACTGCGGCTATAGGGTTCTGTTTTTTCGTCTTTTTTTGTTCTTCAGCCATTGCTGTTTTTATCTGCTATTCGCATTTTGGCGCTTCGCGCTCTTGGGTTCATTTCTATTTCTTCCTTTGAAGGCACAACCACTTTCCCAACTGGATTAAGGGGTCGATTTATATTTCCATAGAGGTCTTTATCTTGCTTGTCATTAAAATTTCCACTTCTAAAAAAATGCTTGATAGGCCTATCCTCTAAAGAGTGATAGCTTATCGCAACAAACCTTCCCCCTGGCTTCAGCGCCGATGTCGATTGCTCCACAAACTCTTTCAGCGCAACTAGCTCATCATTCACTTCGATTCGGATTGCCTGAAATATTTTCGACAATTCTGACTTCCGTTTGCGCTCAGGAACAAGTTGATCTACCAGCGTTACGAGTTGCTCTATCCTCTCCAGCTTCACTTCCTGGCGCGCGCTTACTATTCTCCTCGCCACTGCGCTGCCATAGGATGTTTCACCATATTGATGAAACATGTCTCGTAATTGAGCTTCTTCGTAGGTGTTTACCACACTCTTCGCATCTAGCTCCTGATTTGGATTCATGCGCATATCTAGTTCGGCATCGAACCGATAACTAAACCCACGCGAGCCTTCATCAAACTGATGCCCTGACACGCCAAAATCTGCTAGAATTCCATCAACCTGATCCACTCCGTTGGCTACAAGAAAGTTTTTCAGAAAACGAAAATTCCCTTTGCACAAAACGAATCGATCATCAGCTGGCGCATTGCGTTCCGCATCCGGATCTTGATCAAAGGCCAATAACTTACCTCCATCCAACTGACTAAGAATCAAATTGCTATGCCCACCACCGCCAAATGTGGCATCGACATATACACCGTCGGTTTTTAAGTTAAGCGCCTCTACCCCTTCATGTAAAAGAACAGTGGTGTGATATGTCATTTCTCCTCGACATCATTCATGCTTCCCATGACCTCTTCAGCCAGAGCAGCAAAGTCTTCCGAATCCTGACTCATCACCTCGGCGTATCGGTCCTTCGACCAAATTTCAATGCGATCTGCATACGCAAAAAGCACCGCCTCCTTTGAAATATCTGCGTATGACATCAGGCTTTTTGGAATCAAAGCCCGACCATTTCCATCTAGTGTAATTGAGGTTGCCCCATTATGAAACTGGCGATAAAACGCCCGATTCTTCGAAACAAATAAGTTGAGCTTCTTAAGCTTAGAAGCAATCTTATCCCACTCATTCTGAGGGTATAAAACCAAGCAACCTTCAAACCCACGATTCAAGACAAACTGCTCTTTACAGGCAGGGTCAAGCTGTTTCTTCAATCCTGAAGGAAGAAGAAATCTGGATTTTCCATCCAGCTTGCAATCAAATTCACCTAAAAAGCTTGTCATCAAAGGGCTTGTTAAAAGAAGCAGCTAAAATAACCGTATTTTACCACTTATACCCACCTCTTTACAAAATGTTGAAAACTTGAGCTTCAACTTTCTGCATTTTCTCAATTTTTGCCCTTTTTACGAGACTTTTCGCCGGTGGTAAAAAATGGGAAGATTTTACGTAAAATCTCATATTTACTCGGTTTCAGCGGGCCCAGACACCCGATAACTTTCCCTTTCAACAGCCATCTGTTGACCGACCACAAACAGGAGCATAGATCAGCCTTCAAATTCTTTATTTTTGGTCGCTTACGACAGAAGCCCTCAACCACACATGGAAATCAAAATCACGGAAGAAAACGGATTCTCATATATTGAGAAAGGAGAAGGCGAACCCTTGATTGTGCTGCACGGACTTTTCGGTGCACTCAGTAATTTTCGCGGTGTGTTTGATTATTTCTCCAAACGATTCAAGGTCATAATTCCAATTATGCCTTTGTACACGATGCCCATCATCGACACCAATGTGAAAAACCTAAGTAAGTATCTTGCTGACTTCATGGATTACAAAAAGATTGACAAGGCACATCTTTTAGGTAATTCATTAGGAGGTCATGTGGCGCTTGTCTACGCTTCAAAATATTTGAGCCGAGTAAAATCACTGGTGCTTACTGGAAGCTCTGGTTTATATGAAAACACCCTGGGAGGTTCGTTCCCGAAGCGCGGGAACTATGAATTCGTAAAGGAGAAGGTTGCTGTAACATTTTACGACCCGAAGCACGCAACCAAGGAACTGGTGGACGAATGCTTTGACATTGTCAACGACAAAGGGAAAACAGTTCGAATAATTTCGCTTGCGAAGAGCGCCATTCGACACAACATGGCCACTGAAATTCCGAAAATGAATATTCCGACATGTTTAATCTGGGGTCAAAACGACACAATCACACCGCCTGATGTGGCCGAGGAATTCCATGAACTTTTTTCGGATTCAGATCTTTTTTGGATTGATGAATGCGGACATGCTGCCATGATGGAGCATCCTGCCGAGTTCAACGAAATATTGGATAGCTGGCTCAAATCTCGCTTTTCCCCAGCAGCATAATGCGCGTTACTACGTCCGAGTTTGTTGTTAGCTCCGCCAAGGTGGAGCAATGCCCAAAAACTGAAAAGCCCGAGTTTGCCTTTATCGGCCGATCCAACGTTGGAAAGAGCAGCTTAACAAACATGCTGTGTGACCGAAAGAGCATGGCAAAGACTTCTGGCGCCCCTGGAAAGACCCGACTCATCAATCACTTTATCGTGAATGACGCTTGGTATCTGGTTGATTTACCGGGCTTTGGATATGCTAAAGTGTCGAAGAAAGATCGAGCATCATTTATGAAGCTGATCTACAACTACTTTGAACAGCGCGAAAACATGGTTAACGCCTTTGTTTTGGTTGACTGCAGAGTAGAGCCTCAAAAAATTGACCTGGATTTCATGGAATGGCTCGGAACAAAAGGCATCCCGTTTACCGTTATCTTCACGAAAATTGACAAAATGAATAGCGCTGAACTAGGCAAAAACCTTGAGCGTTATAAAAAGAAGATGCTTGAAACATGGGAAGAGCTCCCCAAGTTTTTCCTGAGCTCTGCCACCAGCCGGCATGGTAAGGATGAGATCCTGAATTACATCGATTACTGCATCGGCGTATATGAGGAATCCTTTTCCGATACCTGAATCACGCTGTAATCGTCAATTACTTCAAGACCGAATACGCCATAGTGGCTTCGCACCTCTAGCAAGCAATGACCATTGCATTTTTTAATTTCTCCATATACATTTCCGTCAATAACATAGTGTGCGTCATCCGCATCAATTGGAATCGCCTCGTATTCATGATCGCCAATATAATCGGCGTTCTTAATCGCGACATATTCTGTTGTACTATATACAGGTATGAGAAAGTTCATAACCAGGGCCGGCCCGCCAATTAATGGAAACCAACCAAGGAGTAAAAACACTATAAATATCCCAGGAGAAGTATACCCTGAAACCACAAGTTTCCTGTAGTAGCGAATCACACCCAAGGTGAGGACAGTTATTACAAAAAGTAATGTCGGCACCGGACTCGAATCCGCGTGAAGCTTGATCATGAAAATAGGCACGAGTATGATCACTAACCCAATTACCATCATCCACTGCATAAAGGAATAATGACCATCGGGCTTGATTGCGATTTCATGCTTAAAATTGAACTTACGCCTCACTTCTGGAGCGGCGTAATCGTCAATTCTATTTGAAGGATCTTGCTCAAGCACATTAATTAAGGCGCTGAATAGTTTTGGCTGATCGGCTTTTAGTTCTTCCGGGTTTTCAAAGAACACTTCGACCGCACAGGCAAAAAACTCATGATCATTTACAGCAGCATACTTTCTTAATACTTCCGTTTTCCCTTTCAGAACTTGGGAGCGCACTTCTCCTCCTATTATCTGTAAATCCTTCAAGGCATCAAAGATTCCAACATCCATACTATCATCGGTTTCCACCGTGATTTTAAATGCATGCGCGAGTTCATGCAACGCCAGATTTATTCCATCGTCGTCACGAGCAAAGCCATGTTCAAGATGTTTCCATGAAAACCTAATAATCCCCAAGGGCGATGTACTTCCTTTTAAATTTCGATCAAGCAGCTTATTGAAGAATAGATCAGGGTAGATATAAATCTTATCGAACTCCATGAGAATACCTCGAGACAAACCGAAGGATATCTGCACGAATGCAGAGGCCGCTAATACCGTCATTTCATCGGTCAGCTTCAGTCCTTCTTTCGCATAAAACGTTTTGTTGGCCAAAACACCTTGAAGCCTTTTCTGAAACTTCACTTTTCCTTCGCTCGAGAGTCGCGCATAATATGAATTCTTGGTATTCAATATTTCGTCGGCACTCTGTCGAATTCGATGTACATCCTTCAACTCATAATCCGAAACATCAGCGCCTAATTCTTGGGATAGTTCCTTTTGATACTGCACGTATGCCCGAAAAACCAGTAGCCCAATAAAAAAGAAAAGGGCAAGCACATATCCCGGCTCGAGGTCAACAGACGCCGCCTTTAGAATAATAAGTGCCGTATGATTAAAGATGAATATCATTGAGGGTTGACAAGGATAACCCAAATATTACTGATCATAACGCTATTGAGCAGTGCAACTTGTACTGAATCTCAAAATCATTCTACCATGAAATCGAACGAGCCCAATGCACTAATAAATGAGACGAGTCCATATCTTTTACAGCACGCCTACAATCCCGTTCATTGGCTACCATGGAATGAGGAGACTCTGAAGCGAGCGAAGGCAGAAGACAAACCGATTTTAGTCAGTATTGGCTATAGTGCATGTCACTGGTGTCATGTTATGGAACACGAGAGCTTCGAGGACTCCGCTGTAGCCGAACTAATGAATTCGAATTTCATTTGTATTAAGGTTGATCGAGAAGAGCGGCCAGACGTGGACCAAGTCTATATGGACGCCGTGCAACTGATGACTGGAAGTGGCGGATGGCCCCTGAACTGTTTTGCTCTTCCAACAGGAGAGCCCTTTTTTGGCGGAACTTACTTTCCAAAAGACAAGTGGATCCAAATTCTCACTCAGCTGTCAGACCTATGGAAGACTGACCGCGAAAAGGTGTTGGAATACTCGGAGAAGCTGACTGATGGATTAAAGCAAATGGATGATAAACCACTTGTTTCTATGCCACCAGAATTCAGTGTTGAAGTTTTAGAAACTGGCGTATCCCGCTGGAAGCAATCTTTTGACCTTAGGGAAGGTGGCATGGATCGCGCACCCAAATTTCCAATGCCCAACAACTACGAATTCCTTTTGAAGTATGGATTTATTACCAAGGATAAAGATGTTACCGACTTTGTTCATCTCACACTGGAAAAAATGGCGATGGGTGGCATTTACGATCAGATTGGCGGAGGCTTTTCACGCTATTCTACCGATGCCCTTTGGAAGGCGCCTCATTTCGAAAAAATGCTCTATGACAATGGGCAACTTCTCTCACTATATAGCCAGGCATATCTTCATCAAGCAAACCCACTTTACCTAGAAATAGTCAATGAAACAGCCGCTTGGGTTGAGCGCGAAATGACAGCCACAAATGGGGCGTTTTACAGCGCACTTGACGCAGATAGCGAAGGGGAAGAAGGCAAGTTTTACGTTTGGAAAAAGGAAGAAATCGAGCAGATTGCGGTAGAAAACTTTGACCTTATCGCAGACTATTATTCAATTGACCACCATGGACTTTGGGAACACGATAACTACATTTTGCTCAGAAGAAAGAGTGATGCCGCCATTTCGAAAAAGCACGACATCGAAATCTCAACGCTACACGAGAAAATCACTGCATTTAAAATCGCTTCCCTCGCCTATCGAGAAAAACGCATTCGCCCGGGGCTAGATGATAAGACATTAACATCATGGAATGCCCTGATGAGTAAAGGACTGATTGACGCATATGTAGTAACTAAAAATGAACGTTGGCTTGAACTCGCGACTCAAAATTTAAACTTCTTAACAAGCCAACAAATGACCAGCGATGGCAAACTCTGGCACAACTTCAAGGGTAACAAGTCGAATATTAACGCGTATTTAGAAGATTATGCTCTTCTCATCGATGCGTTAATCAGATACTATGAAGTTACGCTCGACACAACCACGCTTCCTAAGATTAAGAAGCTAACGGAATATGTATTCGGTCACTTTGAACAAGCCCCCTCAGGGATGTTCTATTTCAAGTCCAAGCTTGACCCTGAATTGGTATCTAAAAAAGCTGAAATAACAGACAATGTTATACCCGCCTCAAACTCGGTTATGGCTACCAACCTCTATAAGTTGGGCTTAATTCTAGAGGACGGCGACTTGATCGAGCTTAGCAAGACACAGCTTGCGCAAGTTGAATCTTCTTTCTCACAATATCCAGGAGGGTATTCGCAATGGATGATGCTTCACATGATGATTAGCCAGCCATACTTCGAGGTAGCCATTGTTGGCGAAGATTGTTTGAAAAAACTTGAAGATCTACAGGCCTCGTATCTTCCGAATGTTGTGTTTTGTGGAGGCAAAAATGAAGGCAGCACCCCCATTCTGGAACACAAGTTGGTCGAAGGCAAGACATTGTTTTACGTCTGTCAATTCGGTGCTTGTAAGGTTCCGGTGGAGACGGCAGATGAAGCACTTAGCCAGCTTCGCTAGTCTAATCGCCCTTGCATTTGTTTCGGAGGCGCAGATTCTTTCTAACGAATTTTTACTTCATCGCTATCCATCTTTTGATGCTGCGGAGGTAGAAAAAGCGGGCATTAAGTCCATTACAATACGTGAGATGCAAAAACCATCATCTCAACAAATTCTCGACTATAGCATTCGCTTCACCTATTACTTTGACGGAAAAGGAAGGCTGATTGGATACCGAAAAACATACCCAGGATTTGCCGGTCGCATTGACACAAACGAGGTCAAGCGGATTTACTTTCAAAATAAATTAGCACAGGAAACGGAGCGCATGGGCAGGTACGAGCGCAAGACGGTCTATGCACCGCTTGACTCCAGCAGCCAAAAACGCACCATCTCCACACGGATCGGAAATGCGGCCTGGGAAAAATTAAGTCTAGAAAAAATTGCCAAACAAGAGATCAAGGACGGATTTGTAGAATTAATCGGAGGCATGCGCTCTGAGCCCTATCAACGCGTGGTTTCTATGCTAGACAAAAAAGATAATCTGGTAGTACGTGAAACTTGGAATGGCAGCCGAATTCAAAACTTGGAAATGTGGGAATACCGGGCTAACGAGCCCTCCTATTACCGATTCAAGGACGTTTCACAGAACGAGGTATTGGAGTATCGATTTCCAGCAAGCGGTGATGATGAGGGATCCTTTTGCGTTAAAGGAAAGTGTAAAAAATGGTCCATTGTCAGCCATTCGAACGGGTGGCCGAAGGGTTGGATTCTGATGGACCCGATTTCTCAAGATGCAGAAATCTGGGAATTCGTATATCGCTATTGGTAGTTAGAGTCCATCCAAGAATCGAGACTTCAATTCTGGCGTAGGCATCATGCACACATCCTGTTTTCCAAACAGTTGATATCGGTTTGCCGCAACTAAGTCATACACCGCGTCGCTGATGAACCGCGGAACGATGATAAACACATAGAACAAAGCCCAAACCCCTCCTAACTCTCGAAGCACGTGCAATACCGCAGTCGACTTTTCATACAACTTACCGTCCTTGACAAATACGACAGAATCAAACTCATCTGCCGTCTTGTCGTTTTCCGCACGCATTTTCTGTCCCGGCTCAGACTGCAGGGCGGCAAAACTTAATCGTGCAGTAGGATCTCGCTTAATTATGAATTGAACGAACCTGTTACACAGGTTACAAACCCCATCAAAGTAAATCGTGCTTTTGGCTTCCACATCGCAAAGATGCTTACAATTCGTCATATCCCTTCTTTAAAGCACGTATGTATCTTCACAGAAAATGACAACAATTGCTAACGAAACTATCACGATATCAGCCATTTCGCCGATGACATAAACCCAAGTGCACGTAAAGTCTGGAAGACTGAAATTTAGATAAGCTTCTTTGGAGTTGTCGCCATGAATTCCTTTAGGTAGAAGGGCTCGCAGTATGCCACATCTTCAAATTCTTGGGCCTCAAACTTTGTTTGGCTCAACAAGCACATGTCTTCCGCACTTGGCCAAACATCTTCTACATAATACGCGCTTTTGGAATCAACTACCGTCTTCACTTTTTCGGAACCTGGGCCAAAAAACAAAACAGCCTCTTTTGCCAGTTCGTCCCGAAATGATTCTTCGTCCAAAATCTTTGCTTGAGTCTTACTTACCTCTTTTAGTCCAATGTCATATGTACAGGTATAGACTTCCATCCTACGCGCATCCAGCATCGGGCACAACAAAACATCTTTATAAAAATTCACCTTGGCCCGCACCTCTTTATTCAAACACATCAATTGCAATGTAGGAACAGAAATGAGCGGTTTTGAGGCAGAAAAACACAACCCTTTAGCCAAGGAATGACCAATCCTAAGTCCAGTGTAACTTCCTGGGCCCGAGCTGACAGCGATCGCATCTAAATCAGACGCTTTTAGATTATTCGCTGCCAAAATATCTGCTATAAAAGGCGCTAATTTCTCAGCATGTGAATAACCTTCATTGAACGATCGGTGATCCAAGCAATGGCCATTCTTACCTAAACTGACCGAACACATGGTAGTCGAACTTTCAATATTTAAGATCAATGCATCCATCGAAATCACTCCTTGAAACTCAGCGGCTTACCCATGTAGAATTCCAACACTTTGGTTTTAAACACGAAGTCGTATTTGGATCGAGCTGTTCTGGCGGAAGCCATGACAACATTGTTCTTCGATGTATTAAACTCAGTTGTATTTAACGCTCCTGCTTCAAATCTTGCTGTAGCAAACTCAAATGCCTTTTCGGAAGATGCAAGCAACTTTTGGTTTGCAATGTATAGTTGCCTCGCTGCTAAAGCTTGGGCTCGTGCATTCTCAATCTTCTGGAGCAACACTTGTTTCTCACCTTCCAACTGCAACTCGGCGATGTCTTGGTTGATCCGTGCCTGTTGCATCGAATTAGATACCACACCTCGATTGAAAATAGGCACATTCAATGAAAGTCCGATATACTGATTGAAGTTGTCACTCACTTGGGTTCCGAAAGCGACTTTCTGCAGATCCGAATCATACGTCGGAACAAATACCGCCTCTCCAGACTCAGTGGATCCAATTGCTTGTGTGCCAACCTGAACCACATTTATCGGCGTCGTGCGCAAACCGGAGTATCCGGACCCAATGGACCCACTTAACGAAAGGGAAGGATACAGCCCACCTTGCGCACTTTTATACTGGCTTTCCCATTGAATCAACGACTTTTCGGCTCGCTTAATCTCTGGCATGTTTGTCTCAGCAAAGCTGTATACGGTAGCGGTCGATTCCAATTTCGCATCCGGTTCCAACTCCAAACTTGATGGTTTGGTCAATGCTAGCTCTTCATTTGCAGGCAACAGTAATAGTTGCTTTAGCTGAAGTAAATTTAGATTGAAGTCTATATCATGTTGAGTTGCGTTTGCCTCATCCTGAGCAAGTTGAGCTTCGAGGTCATATTTACTTCCAACATTGATGCTCCCCGCTTCAACCAACTTCGATATTCGATTCAGTTGTTGCTGAGTAATCAGCAATTGCTTTTCAGCGACTAATCTAAGTTCATCGGCAAGCAATACGGCCAGAAAGGAAGACGATACAGCCAAGGCTACGTCGTTTTTTTGCGCTTCTAAATCGAATAGCACAGCCTCCAATGCAGCTTGCTGGGCTTTAATGTTTTGTTTGTTTTGGAATCCACTGAAAAGGTCTACGCTCGACGATAGTCCGAATGAATTGCTCTGGACCCTTGTGTTCGCAAACTGGTTTGTAAACGGATCTATCCGCTGACCCCAATTGTAGTTGTGAGAAGCAAAACCATTCAAGTTGGGCATTCTATCCGATTTGGCCCGACTCAAATTTGATTCGCCGGATTCGAGTGACAGTTCTGCCTGTTTTATTTGCAAGTTATTGACCCATGCCATTTCTACACATTGCTCAAGAGTCAGCGTATTCTGCGCACTTGCACTTATCGCTAAACATATCAGTATTGGTATCAGCCATTTTTTCACGCTATAAAAGTAAAAGGTTGATTGGGCAGCTCGGTCATTTTCACACGAACGGAATGATTTGGTGATGAACGACATTATAGAATCACTGGACTTAACCGCTTTTTCATTTCATCGAGAGAAACTTTCTGACGTTTTGCGTAAGACTCCACTTGATCCATATTGATTTTCCCCAAGCCGAAGTAACGTGCTTCAGGGTGTGAAAAATACCAACCGCTCACGGAGGCCGCAGGAGTCATTGCCAAGGATTCAGACAGTGTCATTCCAATTGAATTTGCATCCAGAAGGTTAAAAAGCGTTGTTTTCCCGTCGTGATCGGGACAAGCAGGATAGCCAGGAGCAGGTCTGATTCCTTGATATTTCTCTTTAATCAAGTCTTCATTACCAAGGTTTTCAGACCTCGCATACCCCCAGATCTCTGTCCGAACTTTATGGTGCATCATTTCCGCCAATGCTTCGGCGAGTCGATCTGCCAAAGCTTTAATCATTATCGCATTGTAGTCATCGTGATTCGATTCGAATTCCTTCACCTTTGACTCAATGCCCAATCCGGTTGTTACGGCGAATCCGCCAACATAATCCATTTTTCCACTTTCGGCTGGAGCGATAAAATCAGCAAGCGCAAGATTTGGTTTAGATCCAGAGTAATGCGTTTGTTGACGAAGTGTATGAATAGTGGCCATTGGCTCGGCGGCATCAACATCAGAATATAATTTTATATCATCCATGACCGACTGCGCAGGCCAAATACCAACCACGGCACTCGCTCGTAGCCACTTCTGCCCTGCAATATCAACCAGCATGGCCTCCGCATCTTCAAACAGTTTTCGAGCAGCATCACCCACGACCGAGTCTTTTAGAATTTCAGGATACTTACCGTGAAGTTCCCATGTTCTAAAAAATGGCGTCCAATCAATAAAAGGGATAATGCGCGCTATGTCAATTCCTTCATAGACTGTCTTACCCAACTTATTCGGCTTACAAATTTCATCGAAATTGAGGATTAGTTGATTTGACCGTGCTTCCTCATATTTCAACATTTTCTTTTCAGACCGCTTTCGCTCGTATTGCGTGCGCAGTTTCTCATAATCTCCCCTAACTTCCTCGGCGATCCTCTTTCGATCTGCCCCTAAAAGTGATCCTGAAATTGTAACTGAACGTGAGGCGTCCAAAACATGGATCACTTCTGCGTTTGGGTATTCAGGCTCAATCTTCACTGCAGTATGCACCCGAGACGTGGTAGCGCCTCCTATTAGAAGTGGAATACTAAATCCCGTGCGCTGCATCTCTTGTGCTACGAAAACCATTTCGTCGAGCGATGGTGTTATTAGCCCACTCAACCCAATCAGATCTACTTTGTGTTCAATGGCTGTTTCCAGTATTTTGTTGGGCGGCACCATAACGCCTAGATCGATGATTTCATATCCATTACACGCCAAAACAACACCCACAATATTCTTTCCTATATCGTGTACATCTCCTTTGACTGTGGCCAACAAGACCTTCCCGGCACTCGTGTTCTCACCTTCTGATTTCTCATCATCGATGAATGGCTCGAGATAGGCCACTGACTTCTTCATCACTCGAGCACTTTTCACAACCTGGGGCAAAAACATTTTACCCGAGCCAAATAAATCTCCGACGACGTTCATTCCCGCCATCAGCGCTCCTTCAATTACTTCAATTGGACGCTTTACATTTTGCCTAGCTTCTTCCGTGTCTTCGATAATAAAATCCACCAAGCCATGAACAAGTGCATGTTGCAGTCGAGCCTCAACGGTGTTTTCTCGCCAGCTCAAATCCTTCTCCTTCTTCTTGGCCGTTCCCTTTACCGATTGCGCAAAATCAAGCAACCTCTCAGTAGCGTCATTCCTTCTATTTAGGAGCACATCTTCAACGTGTTCAAGGAGATCCTTGGGAATATCATCATAGACCTGCAGCATCGATGGGTTAACGATTCCCATGTCCATTCCTGCGCGGATTCCGTGGTATAAAAAGGCTGAATGAATGGCTTCCCTGACCATATTGTTGCCTCGAAAACTAAACGAGACATTGCTGACTCCGCCGCTTACGTGGGCGCCTGGTAGGTTTTCTCGAATCCACTTTGCGGCTCGAAAAAAGTTCACGGCGTTAAGAACATGTTCATCCATTCCTGTTGCCACAGGAAAGATATTTGGATCAAAAATTATATCTTGAGGTGGGAAACCCACTTCATCCACCAAAATATCATAGGAGCGTTTGCAAATTTCAACCCTACGCTCGAAAGTATCGGCTTGACCAGCTTCGTCAAAAGCCATTACAATTATCGCGGCTCCATATCTTAAGACTTGACGTGCCTGAGAAACGAATTCATCTTCACCGGCCTTGAGGCTTATTGAGTTAACAATGCTTTTCCCCTGGCACACTTTCAATCCTTCTTCAATTATCTCCCATTTTGAAGAATCGATCATGAGTGGGATTCGCGCAATTTCTGGTTCAGACTGGATCAGGTTCACGAACTTTTTCATGGCCTCCACGCCATCTAGCATTCCCTCATCCATATTAATGTCCAAGACTTGAGCGCCACCCTCAACCTGATCGCGAGCTACAGACAATGCTGCGTCATATTGATCCTCCTTGATCAGGTTTAAAAACTTTTTGGAACCGGTAACATTGGTGCGCTCACCTATGTTGATGAAATTTGAATCGACACGAATACTCAATGGTTCTAGCCCGCTCAATTTCAGTGGGCTAATCCCACTTGATATTTCGGCAATTCTGCTTCTATCAACAATAAACTGACCTTGGTTATGCGCTGACATATTACGCTTTGTCTATTTTTTGATGCATCCTTGGCTCATATGCCTCAGCCATTTCAGCAATTGCACTTATGTGATCAGGCGTTGTGCCACAGCAGCCACCAACAATGTTCAGGACACCTAGATCTAAAAACTCACGCAGCTGATCGGTCATCATTTCTGGTGTTTCATCATACGCACCCATTTCGTTAGGTAGGCCAGCATTAGGATGTGCGCTTACAAAAAAGTTTGATTTTCGGCTTAGTTCGTTTACGAAGGGAAGCATATTCTTAGCACCAAGGGCACAATTAATTCCAATACTAAGCAGCGGAAAGTGGCCAACAGATATCAAGAATGCCTCCGTGGTTTGTCCACTGAGCGTCCTTCCACTGGCGTCCGTAATGGTACCAGAAAGCATCACTGGAATTTCTATTCCAGTTTCATCGCGTAGTTCATAAACTGCCATTAGAGCGGCCTTTGCGTTCAATGTGTCGATCACTGTCTCGATTAAAAACAGGTCAACTCCTCCGCGTTGTAGCGCACTCATTTGTTGTTTAAATGCGGCTTTCAACTGATCAAACGTGATAGCACGAAATCCAGGATCTTCTACATCTGGTGAAATGGAAGCTGTTTTATTTGTAGGGCCAACCGACCCTGCCACGTATCTCGGTTTATTTGGGTCTTTCAATGTGAAGCTGTCTGCCTCCTCTTTGGCAATTCTGGCCGACATCTCGTTTATTTGGTCAACCCAATTTTCGCACTGGTAGTCTTCTTGGGCGATCACTGTGCCGCTGAATGTGTTTGTCTCGATAATGTCTGCGCCGGCCTTCAAATATGCTCGATGAATGTCACCAATAATTTTTGGCTGTGTAATCGATAGAAGATCATTATTGCCTTTTATGGATACGGGATGATTTAAAAACTCATCCCCTCGGAAATCTGCCTCGTTCAATGAATACCTCTGAATCATGGTGCCCATAGCCCCATCAAGCACCAGAATTCTATTTTTCAATAAAGAGGATAAACTCGGTTTGTTCATTTGAGTAATTGTAGGAGTAAGCTTTGTGTAAAATGCCTCGACTATTAACCTACCGTCTTATTTCGATTCAATCTTCGAAATAATAGAACCCCCGTTCCGAGGATGAGGATGTACGGAATCCCCATTAGATATAGAATTCCTGCATTTAGACCTTCGGCCATTTCACTGCCATTTTTTTGGGCGGATTCCGCTACGGCCCCACACATAGAACATTGCGCATTCAAATCAAACGCGAACAGAGCAAAAACAAAGAGTATAAGTGCTACTTTTTTCATCCTAGTGCGAAGTTATATCCTACGAGGATACAAACAGCCATTCTCACCTATGATTCGGGGTACGATACGATCGTTCCTTCTTTGTAAAGCCGGTCTTCAATTTTTTGGCCCTTGGCATTATATACTTCTGCAGGACCATCGAGCCTGTCTTGATTCCAAGCACCCTTCAAAATCAGTCCGTTTGGGTAATATAATTCACCCCGACCATGTGCTTTTCCGTTTTTGAAAGCACCGTCAAAACATTGCCCACTCGCCCATCGTAGAGTGCCCCATCCATGCCTTTTATCATTTAAAAATGTGCCCGAATAACCTAGGTTAGGATGAAACGCTCCTACAAATGTTTTGGACTTTGGTACCATGTAGACAAACTCAACCTTGTCGGGATACTTTAAACCCGCTGGCTTTAAATAAGCGCTGCTCGAAGCGAAACCAAATTCATCCAAAACCAAATAATCAACCCCCTTGTCCTCAAGATCTTGAAACAGCCATTCGGCATTCAAAGTGCTCCGATACCCAGTGACCTTCCGCTCGGAAAAAAGGTGGAATAAGCTTCCTTTCCTACAACAGACAATTGCATCTTCAGGGGTGTTTTCTTTGACCCATTGAGCCGCCTTAATGTAGCCAGCCAACTGAGTGACGTAATTAGAAGATCCTATTTCGTTCAAGGATTTTATGTTTGGATACTGGGCAACAGCATAGAAAAATAGTAGACCCATAATTAGGTGTGATCGCTTTAGGAACCCATCCTTTCTGAAAGCTGGCCAATCCAACTCAACAATGTGATGCACACCATTCCATCCCATCATTAAGAGCAACGGAATAATTGGAATAATAAACCTAGGGCCAATCCAAACTGATGGCCAAAGAAGCAGAATCCCAAAAAAAGCCGCGACGTAAGCATATAGTAGCCATCGATAAGCCTTCCATTTTATTGCGCCATATGCTATTATCGCAACCAGAGCAACTGCGAAGATCCACTCAAGCAAAGAATATGGACGTGTATTGGAGGCGACGTGCAACTCAAAAATTCCTGACGGAATTTCCCGCGCGAAATATCGAATAGCATTACCCCATACTCGGTTCACCAAATCCATCAAACCTACCTGCCCAGCTGCTGAATCGTATGGGTTGACCATGCTCAGTTGTTCTGCATAGGTATTACCTCCAATTCTATTAGCTCTGATGATCCACGGCAATACGGCTATGGTTGCGACTCCAACCATAACCATCGCATGCTTCCATTTATAACCCAATACAAAATACACAGTAGCACCAAAAACCATTGCAATACCGACACTTCGCACATAAATTGAGGCGATCAGCACGATAAGCGCGAAAAGAAAATCACCACTCTTAAACCAAGGGACATCAAACTTAATACGGGTACAAAGCACGAGAAAACCCATTGACAGCGCACTATAAAACAGCTCGCTCATCATAATCGTCGAGAACCGAAGAATATTTGGACTAATCATCACCGATAGTGCTGTAGCAGTGGCTAACAAGTCGGAGAATCCGAGTTTCAGAGCCAACAGAAACACCAGCAGTATCACGATTAAAAAGAACAGGCCATTTGTTGCCTTAATGGTTTCTATTTCCGCTCCACTAAGATTGCCAATGGCGGCGATCAATGCTGGATAGCCTGGCGGAAAGTGCGTCTCTGGCTTCGGTGGCACGGTGTAATAACTCACATAACCGCTACCATTCACCAATCCTTTTCCAAGCAAATAGTACGATACATTGTCGCCATTTGGGTCTACTTTGGAATCGAAGCAATATGGATAAAGCAGGGCAAAACAGCCGATGATGAAGGCAAGCAGTATCCATTGCTTTTTAGACATGGACGCAAATTAGACGAAATTTTCTCGTCCATAACTACCTAGTAATAAGGAGATATCATTGCATAAACGATCACACCGGTAATAGATACATATAACCAAAGTGGATACGTAATCCGCGCAATTTTTCGGTGACGCTCAAATTGACCACTCAGTGCTCGAGTGAAAGTGATTAGGACCAAGGGTGCAATGACCATTGCGAATAAAATATGCGTCAACAAGACAATCAGGTAAACCGTTCGAATTGTTCCTTCTCCACCAAACACAGTGCTTTCATGCGTGATATGATATGCAACATAGCTGATCAAAAACATGGCACTTAACACCAAACCTGCACTCATACAAAATCGATGTGCAGGCATATTGCCTCTTTTAATAAACACCAAACCAAGGATGAGTAGAATTGAAACCGTTCCGTTAATAGAGGCATTTACTGCAGGCAACACGTCCATCCAAGTGCCAGACATATCAATCTTAGGCGTAACATAAATGAGTCCTACCGCGAGTGTCAGTACCGCACCTAAGATATATATCAGTGTATTGTAGTTTTTTACCTTTTCTCCTTGTTCTTCCATTTCACATGTGGTTCTTGAATCAAGACCTTTATTGCGTCCTGCATCAATTTATTGTCTTGCTGAAATCGCAGATCAAAAAAGCCGCGTACGCGCTTAGACTGATCCAGCAACACAACTTCTGTTGAAACAATATCACTTATAGACGAAGCTCTTTGAGTGCGAATAAATAAGGCATCGACAAGCTCACGGTGATTTGGCGAGGTAGCGAAATGCCAATTCCCACCTTTGTACATATTCTTAACTGATAAGTCTTCCAATTCCTTTTGCGAAATAGAATCGCGACAAATGCTCAACAATGTCCACTCTTCATTTAGACCAACCCGATTGAGGTAGTTGTTTAGAGTGGCTATATTATCGATGCACTGATCGTCACACGGCCACTGAAATAGATGCATTAATACTACGCGATCCTTCAAATCGTCCTCCCCAAAATCATCTATGTTGGCCACATTTAATGCAGGGACATTCACAGGGAAAACAAGTGAATCTCCCATTTCGTCCAATTGATCAAATTCACCGTAATAGCCAAGCTTGGCCATATTGTGCTGGCCCAGTGAAAAAAGTAGGTAGATTATGGATGGGACCAACAAAATCGATACAAGAAAAATTCCCTTTTTCATGATAATCTTAGACAAAAAAAGGTCCCTGATTATTCAAGGACCTTCATAATTTTTTCAGGTTAGATCACGCCCATACCCATGAGAACGCATCCTTAATCTGTTGGATAAATGTTGATTCTTCGTAAAGAATAAAAAACAAGTATGCGATGAAGATTAAGTATGGGACCAAGATTGAGTATTTAAGTCCTTTTCGTTCATCTCCAAGATGCATGAACACCATAATGATGTAAGCAGCCTTAACAAGTGTCAGGATAATAAATGCAGACTTAATTGATAGCCACAAACCGCCATCAACATCTAAACTTGCCTTACCCCAATATATACCCATCCCAACTTCAACCGCAGTGATAATTGAGAGTATAGCGGTAACCTTAAATATGGTCTTCCGAATTTTCTTTCCATCTTCTTCGCTGTGGTGAGCGTGAAGGGAATATTCAATAATGTCGTCTCTTTCCATTCAGAATAAGATTATATCAAGTAAAAGAATGTAAATACAAATACCCAAACAAGGTCTACAAAGTGCCAGTATAAACCAACCTTTTCAACCATTTCGTAATGCCCACGCTTTTCATACAAACCTTGGTAAGATCGGATGAGAACGAGCAAGTTTAGGATAACTCCACTAAGTACGTGAGAGCCATGAAAGCCAGTAATAAAGAAAAAGAAGTTGGCGTAAAGCTGAGGTCCGTACGGGTTTCTCGCAAGTGTTGCGTTATCGGCCCATGTGCTGATCATTCCATCAGGTCCAGCAATAAATGTCATCCATTCCCATGCTTGTGATCCAAGGAAGATAATACCACCTATCACGGTTGCTGCCATCCACTTGATTACACTTTTTTGATCCATTCTATGGCCTGCCTCAACAGCAAGAACCATGGTTACGGAACTCACAATCAGGATGAATGTCATCAATGCCACATACAACAATGGTAAATGCGCATGCGTTCCTGGAAAGTGAAAAAATATTTCCTCTGTAATTGGCCATTCAGCCACGAGGTGATGACGTTGAAAACCGAGTGCTGTAAGGAAACCACCAAAGGTTAGTGCATCTGAGATGAGGAAGAACCACATCATCATTTTGCCATAACTTATACTAAATGGTGATCGACCTCCTCCCCAGAGTTCTTTTGAATCGATTGCTTGTGTTGCTTCTCCTGCCATGTTAGATCGAACAGATTGTTAATAGGATTTCGGATGCAATGTTAACGAATAAAGACCAAAAACAAGATGAGGTAAATCCAAAGAATATCAAGAAAATGCCAATAGATTCCACACACTTCAATACCAATGTGATTTTCAGCCGAATATTTATTTAGCAATGCCTTGATTGTTGTGAATATTAAAGACGCTATTCCGGTAGCCACATGCGCGGCATGGGCGAAGACTAATCCGATAAAAAACGACCCTGATATATTGCTCTCAGGCCCTGTAAATGTGATGCCTAAATCAAAAAGCGTAAGCCAGCCTTCGTATTGCATTGCCGTGAAAGTGATGCCTAAAATGGTGGTGACACTTAATGCGGCAGTTGCAATTTTCAAATTTCCTTTGCGCGCAAACCATTGCGCCAAAAACATCGTGAGGCTACTTGCAAGAAGGACTGCGGTGCTGATGAAAAAAATGTCTGGAACATCAAAATAAAGCCAATCTCCTTGTGCCTGACGCACGACGTAAGCACTGGTTAACCCGCCGAAAAACATTACAATAGCAACAATTCCAATCCACATCATTGGTTTTGCCGTGCGCCTCTTGACGTCTAGTGCCTCTTCAGGTGATGCGTAAATTGTTGCCATATTATATCAGGTAAAAAAGTTGAACTACCGGCAGATAAACAAACGAAGCGAACATGAGTTTAAGGGCTGACTCATCTGTTCGTTTTCGATATAGATCGATTGCATACCACGTAAAGGCCAGCCCGGCCAATGTGACCAAGACCATACGCAACGCATCCATTCCTGTAAAGATGATCGGAGTAAGACTAATTGGTATGAGGAAAATCGTGTAAAGCAAAATATACATGGCTGAAATTTGCCCCTTGCCTTGAGCCGTGGGCAATAATTTAAAGCCGGCTTTCGCGTAATCGTCATTTGCCTTCCAAGCTATAGCCCAGAAGTGTGGAAATTGCCACATGAATTGCGCAGCGAAGAGCACTCCCGGTATTAACCCGAAATCACCAGTCGCTGCTACATAACCAAGCATAGGTGGTATCGCTCCAGGAAAAGCCCCAACAAATACGGCAATTGGGCCAACACGCTTAAGCGGTGTATATGCGGCCACATAGAGAAATAGGGCGAGTGCGCCTAGGATTCCACTTAATGGATTTAACCCGAACCAAAGAATCAGTAATCCGAAAAAACCAGTGAGCGAGGCAACGATCAGTGCTTCTGGCACCTCCATTCTTCCATCGGGAATTGGTCGGTCTGCCGTGCGATTCATTAGCTTATCTAAGTCACGCTCGATGACTTGGTTAAACGCGTTTGACGATCCTGTCACCAAAAAACCACCTGTGATTAACCAAAGAAGGTGCACGGTATTGATGCCTTCGGCACCTACGGCAAAAAAGTATCCTGTTAACGCGCTAAAAACTACGAGGGATGCCAACCGCAGCTTTGTTAGTAGGGCATAATCACTAAGCTTGGATAACAGGGAAAATTTCAAAGTCGCGGAACGGGCTTTCATTTGCAGCGGCAAATGTACTCACCATCTACTGAAAATAGCCAAGACTCGTTCTAAATTTCACCTACGTTTGAAGCAATGTATGGTATCTACATCCACATTCCGTTTTGTAAGCAAGCATGCAGCTATTGTGATTTCCACTTCTCGACCAATCAGAAACTTCAAACGGATTTAACCTCGGCCCTTTGCGCGGAAATTGAATCGCGGCAAAATGAGTTGACTACAGATTTAGACACTATCTACTTTGGTGGCGGCTCTCCTTCCATTCTCACAAACACGAATCTGAGTTTGATATTCACAGCTCTACGGGGCTCTTTTGATCTCAGCAAGGTGCGCGAAATCACCCTCGAATCCAACCCAGATGATCATTCAGCAGCGCAGCTCGATTTTTGGAGGAGCTTAGGAATTAATCGCCTGAGCATTGGCATTCAATCCTTTATTGAACGTGATCTAACCCTAATGAATCGAGCACACACCGCCGCCGAGGCTGGGGATTGTGTGGTAAACGCAAAAAGAGCTGGATTCGAAAAATTAACCATTGACCTTATTTATGGAATCCCGAATCAAAGCTTAGCGGAATGGGAAGAGAACATCAGACGAGCGATTGATCTAAACACAGATCACATAAGCGCCTACTGCCTGACAATAGAAGACAAAACAGCGCTAAGCCATCAAATAAAAAAAGGTGACTTGATCGAAAAGTCTGATGAAGATATTGAGGCTGAATATCTTCTTTTATGCAAGTTGCTAGCGGCTGCAGGTTTTGACCACTATGAGATTTCAAATTTTGCAAAACCCGGCAAGGCCGCATTGCACAACAGCGCCTATTGGTCCGGGGCCGCATACGTTGGCATTGGCCCTTCAGCTCACTCATTCGATGGACATAATGTGCGCAGATGGAATGTTTCAAACAATGCCGTTTACACTCGGGCAATGCACCAGAACAATCCAAATGTAGAATCAGAAATGCTTAGCGAAATGGAGCGATTTAATGAGCGGCTTATGACTTTGCTTCGCACGAAAAAAGGGTTTAATTATTCGAGTGAATCTAAAAAACTCCAGGTAGCTCTGGAGAAGAACATGCATGAGCTTTCGAAAAGTGATTCTGCTCTTATTGTTTGTCATAATCGCAATATTCATATCCCTGAAACGAATTGGTTATTCACCGATAGAATTATTCGTGCCTTGATATTGGCTTAACTTTCCTAAAATTGAGTATGAATTTCAAAGACGGCATCGATATCTCCATTCCCTTTCGCACAACACCATCGGCCACATCGGCTTGGTATGTGGGGCCAATCACCATTGAACCGGTAAGAGGAGAAGATTTTGTTGGTTCGGTGAAAGAAGGAGGTTCAGTCAACTTCCGAGACGTCACACTAAATCCGCATGGAAACGGCACGCACACGGAATGTGTTGGCCATATTTCTCCTGAATGTCAAAGCATCAACCAGCATTTAACCCGATGGATGTTTGAGGCGATTTTGATAACGATTGAGCCTAGCAAACGAGGCGAAGATTTAGTGATTACAAAAGCGCAGATCATTCAAGCGCTTAGCGAACGCATTCCAGAGGCCCTCGTTCTTAGAACAGTTCCAAACACAAGCGGAAAACTCCATCACAACTATAGCGATACAAATCCCGCATATTTAGATTGGGAAGCAGCGGCGTGGATGGCCGAGGTAGGCATCGATCATTTGCTATTGGATCTTCCTTCTGTGGATCGTGAAGTTGACGAAGGCGAACTGAAGGCGCATCGTGCATTTTGGAATTATCCTCAAGCGCCCCGACTGAACGCCACCATAACAGAGTTAATATTCGTTCCAGACCACGTTATAGATGGCGAATACACCTTGAACCTGCAGGTGGCTCCAATCGAAAACGATGCTGCACCAAGTCGGCCCGTTCTATATCCCAAATAAATAAGTTCTATTTCCCGTTATTTTTCAAATAAAATTTTACAATTTTCGCAATTCACAAAATTTAAATTGGATATGGCGCGACAAATGGACGAAACCGATCATAAAATACTGAAAACACTTCAGGAGCGTGGCCGTATATCAAACATCGATTTAAGTAAGGAAATTGAGCTATCTCCTGCACCTACATTGGAAAGAGTTAGGAAGCTGGAAAAGCAACGTGTCATTGAAGGATATCATGCCCATGTGAATTTGGGGAAAATGGGAATCACCATAAAAGCATTGATTCAAGTCACATTGCTAAGGCAACAAGGCATCAATATTCACAAATTCATCGAGGCCATTATGCAAATCCCAGAGGTAACCGAATGCTACCAAGTTACGGGCGACTATGACTATTTACTCCGTGTGCTTACTACGGATATCGAAGCGCTTGATAAGCTGATTACGGATAGGATTAGCAAGATTCCAGAATTAGGACAGATAAAATCTCACATAATTCTCAGTGAAATCAAACACTCTCGCGTTGTTCCGAATCTTCGACCTGCCGAATGAACGTTGAATCGTTTAGAGAATATTGCATTTCAAAAAAAGGAGTGACCGAGGAATTGCCCTTTGGGCCAGATACACTGGTATTTAAGGTCATGAACAAAATGTTCGCGCTTTCAGCTATTGATAATTTTAGCGGTTTTAATGCAAAGTGTGACCCAGAAAGAGCTGTAGAATTACGCGGTGCGTATTCGGCCATACGGCCCGGTTTTCACATGAATAAGAAACACTGGAACACGATTGACTGCGATGGCTCCCTCCCCGATTCATTGATTTACGAACTCATAGATCATTCGTATGAACTCGTTATCGAGTCGTTGCCAAAAAAAGTGCGCACTGAACTCGCAGAAATGCAAGATTAGTCGCACCTATTCTGCTCCGCGTTCTTTCCTTTGTGGTCTAAACTATTTGTATGAAGCGCATTCTCTCCCTCTTCGTTAAGTACTTCGTTCGAGGCATAGTTTTCCTCGTTCCGGTTGCGGCTACAGCTTATGTCGTAATACAAGCCTTCATTTATATCGACGGCATCATCCCATATGACGTGCCTGGCTTAGGGCTACTCACACTTGTTGCTACCCTCACCTTATTTGGAGTTTTGGCAAGTACCGTTTTGGCTCAGCCCTTTATTTTTTGGGGCAATCAACTCTTAGGAAGCTCCCCATTAATAAAGACAATATATACGTCCGTAAAGGATTTGATATCTGCGTTTGTAGGCACACAAAAGCGATTTGACCAACCCGTTTTGGTGAAAATGTATGAGAATGCGACGGTTCAAAAATTGGGCTTCATGACAAGTAATGACCTAAGCGATCTTGGTATAGAAAGCGACCAGGTTGCGGTTTACCTACCACACAGCTACGCCTTTTCGGGAAACCTATTTATAGTACCGGCGGCAAACATTACATTATTGGATGCATCAGCTGCTGACATCATGAAGTTTATAGTTAGTGGCGGGGTGAGTAAAATCGGGGAAACCGGAGAGTGACTTGGCGCAACTTTTTCTTGACCCACAAGCATCAGATTAGCCTACATGGTGTAATTTTTCTTTGGGGCTTTACGGGGATTTTAGGAAAGCTTATTTCTATTCCATCCATCAGCATTGTTTGGTGGCGCATGACGATCGCACTTTTAGGCCTCCTTGCCTTTTTGGTTATCACCAAAAGAACGATACGAACATCCCCTAAAAAAGCACTCATGTACCTCACTACTGGGGCGATAACTGCCGCGCATTGGGCCTTTTTCTTTGAAGCGATAAAAGTTTCGAATGTCTCTATCACCTTAACCACATTGGCATCAACCTCTTTGTTTGTTGCTTTGATAGAGCCCATTTTTTTCAGGCGGAAAATTATTGGATACGAAGTGCTGTTTGGCTTGGTCACCCTCGCAGGTTTAGCTATAATTTTTCAAGCCGAATCGGAATATTCCATGGGTGTTTTGCTAGCATTGGCATCAGCAGTGCTAGCTGCTATTTTCGGCACTCTTAATGGTGTTTTTGTAAAAAACGATCGCCCGACAGTCATTACAACCTACGAAATGCTTGGTGGCGTAATTGGCCTTTCCATTTACTACTTGATCGTGGATCAACCATTTATTATTCCAAACGGAATAGATTGGATTTGGATACTAATTCTTGGCCTCGTTTGTACATCGATGGCGTTTGTGGTGAGCATAGAAGTAATGAAAACGCTAAGCCCGTTTACTGTGAGTATCAGCATTAATATGGAGCCAATTTATGCGATTTTCTTCGCGCTAATTATATTCCAAGACGATGAGTTTATGAGCCCACTCTTCTATCTGGGCGGCCTTATTGTAATGTCCACGATCTTTCTAAATAGTTACATCAAACGCAAGCGAACCAACGCGTAGATTATTCTATTAGTACACGCTTGGTTACAACGGGTATGTCCTCTCCTGAAATTTGCATAATGTAGGCGCCTGTGGCTAGATTCAATCGAAACGGAACACGTCCATTTTCGGCCTCGATTTGAGCGGAATAAACCAAACGACCACCAAGATCCAAGATGCGAACCTCAAGCGTCTTAGACTCAAGTTGAGTTGGCAATTTCAAGGCGAAGCGTCCGTGATTCGGATTGGGAATCAACTTGAAGTCCGTGCTCGAAACGGCAGTTTCCACACTCAATGGGTAAACCGATATGGACTGGCATGTTTTGCCACACTCATTTCCTTCGTCGTAGGTGATTAAACACACATTGTACGTTCCAGGAGCGTTATACGTGTAGGAAGGTTGAGGAAAAGCAGACGTATTGCCATCACCGAAATCCCATAAGACAGAAGTAACGTTGCCAATTATGGTCGTATTCACGAACGTATATGCGTTTGTTGCATTAAAACTGTAAGTGAAGGTCGGCTCGCATGTATACTCCTTGACGTCAATAAACTCACAATACGTGTCAGTGCAAAAAGGAAACGGACTCAAAGTAGTGACGCAAACCTCATATGTTCCAGGTGCAGCAAATGTGTGCACCGGGTTTTCTTCAAAACCAATTCCCGACCCATCTCCAAAGTCCCAAGTATTGATTAAACCACCAGTAGATAGGTTTGTGAAGGTCAATTCAAGCTGATTTTCAGTGTATTTATAGTCTGCATCACAGCCTCCTCCTCCACCGCCGCCATCCTCAACGGTCACAAATTGACACGTTTCATCATCGCAACTGAAGTTTACTGAGTCATACATTACAAGGCAAACCTCATATGTTCCTCCAGTAAAGTAGGTATATGTTGGATCGAAGTCCTCTGATGTTCCGAAACCATCACCAAAATCCCAATACACGGCGTTGTAATTACCCGTTGACTCATCCGTAAAGTCCACTGTTAGATCATCATCAGAATAGCTGAATGCCGCATCGCACGGAGTGTCATCAGCATAAACTTCATAGCACGTACTATCGCATAACGTGTCGTTACTATAGAGCGAAAGACAAATAGTATAATACCCATTTGCGGAATAAGAATGAGTCGGATTAGCGCTATTCGATCCGTTACCATCCCCGTAGTCGTACCAAAGAGAATCGTAATCACCTAATGACTCGTTGTAGACTTCAAGGTCGAGCCCATCCAAGTACGGGTCAAATGCTGCCATGCATGTCGCTCCGCCTAAATAGAGCGTGTCGCAATACTCGTCAAAGCAATTAAAGTTCATCGTGTCCATGATGAACTGACACGCTATGTAAATTCCTGGATCATCGTAAGTATGTGCTGGGCTGCTGATGTTCGCATCGAAGTCTCCATCCCCATAATCATATTCAATGTAGTTATATGATCCTGTGGCTTGATTAGTGAAAAGAACGCCTAACCCACTAATCGTGGTGGTATACCCAGCGGCACACTGCGCATTCGAATTTGTGATAAACCCGAATATTCCAATGAGTGATAAGAGCGTGAGGCGTAAAGCGAAGTTCATGTTGAAGTATTTTGAATATCTACGTAACGTATGCAAAGATGCAATGTTTGGTTGATTCATTGCATTGATATTAGGTTTTTTCAAAAACCACAGATAGACAATTACATAAATCCCTCAAGTGAAAGTGGCAGCCTACTGAAGCTCGCCAAATTCATACGCTTCCTTCAACATTTCATCCAAGTTAGCATCCCCTTGATTAGCCAGAATTATCGCCCCAATATTTGTGGATTTGTTGAACGCCATAATCGTAGCCACGCCCTGCTCACCTCCATCATGCCCCCAGAGTTCGAGGTCTTCATCCATTAAAAACATATGCAGACCAACCGTTGCATCAAGGTCTGGAATTTGGGGTGTCAACACTGTTTTCACCGTTTTTGGTTTGAGCAGGACATACCCATTTGAAACCCCATCATTGCAATATGCCTGAAAAAATCGGTGCATGTCGTAGGCTGTAGATCGTAATCCACCATTTGGATAATCCGTAAAGGTGTAATGCTCAATTTCCTCGTATTTCGTTAACACTCGATTGTAAGGCTGCACAATGACGCCGTCAATTTCACCCAATCGCCAAAAAGTGTTTGTCATCCCTAAGGGTGCAAAAATCTCCTCCTTACAGAAGTCGTTGAAGCTTCGACCCGAAATTTGTTCGACAAGCACGGCAATTAAGGCGCTTCCTATATTGGAATATTCATGATCCTCGCCCGGCTCAAAATCATGAAAGTTTTCCTTTTTATCATAATACTCTCCACCTGGTACGAGGTAGTTTTCTAAAAAATAATCGAGCTCAACTGGACTATCTTTTCCATAATAATACTGCCCATCCAGAGCCGATCCATCAGCTATTCCAGAGGTATGGGTCAATAACATTCTGAAGGTTATCGGTGTTTCCGATCCCGGCACATTCACATCAAAGTCCAAATAATTGTTTATCGAATCATCCAGCACAAATTCGCCCTGATCGAACAATCTTAGAAGCGCGGCAGCGGTGATCGTCTTGGACATGGATGCCAACAAAAATGGATGCGAACCGCTTAGCAAGAGGTTGTCGTCGATATTCGCGTGACCTTCATACGACTCAAACAGCACCTTGTCTTCCTTAAAAACCAATGTTGCCAGAGCCGGAATATTCTGAGTTTCCATTTCTTCAAGCAGGTAACTCTCAAGTTCTTCCTTGGTGTTTATTGGCTCTTTATCCTTCTTACAACCCAGCGTAAGGAGAATGAAACAGGCGATTGAAAAACAAATGACTCTCGACATGAACTTTTGTTTGATGGACATTCAATATTAGCGTAATTCAACGATTCGAATATTGTCAATTCAACTTTTTAGGTGGAACATTGTTTCCTGTTAAATGATCTATAAGATTTCAAGTTTCTAACCCGTTTCAACTTCTACTTTTGCCAGCATGAGCGATTCAACCACCCGTACTTCATCAAATGCATATTGCAATAGCCTTACTGAATACCAGCGGTTTCAGACAAGAGAGGTTATGATTGGGAGCGTGGGTGTGGGCGGCGACAATCCGATTCGCGTTCAGTCCATGACCACGACCAACACCATGGACACCCAAGCCACGGTTGAGCAGAGCATACGAATGATCGAGGCTGGATGTGAAATTGTGCGCATTACCGCCCCAAGCAAAAAGGATGCAGAGAACCTACGAGAAATAAAGGCCGAGTTGCATAAGCGAGGTTATGACACCCCGCTTGTGGCTGACATACACTTTACACCAAACGCCGCAGAAATTGCTGCTCGAATAGTAGAAAAGGTACGCGTGAACCCGGGGAATTACGCAGACAAAAAGAAGTTCGAACACATAGAATACAACGACGAATCGTATCAAGAAGAATTGAACCGAATCCGTGAGCGGTTTACTCCGCTTGTGAAGATCTGCAAGGAACACGGCACGGCGATGCGCATCGGCACAAACCATGGCTCTTTAAGTGATCGTATTCTTAGCAGATATGGAGACACGCCCTTAGGAATGGTGGAAAGTGCCATGGAATTTTTGCAAATCTGTCGTGATCACGACTACCATGAAATTGTTCTATCAATGAAGGCAAGTAACACCCAAGTAATGGTGCAGGCTTATCGTTTATTGGTAAACCGAATGATGAATGAGGGGATGAATTACCCGCTTCATGTAGGTGTTACAGAAGCAGGCGAAGGCGAAGATGGGCGTATCAAGTCAGCCGTTGGAATTGGGACTTTGCTTGAAGATGGCCTCGGAGACACGATCCGTGTTTCCCTGACCGAAGAACCCGAATTTGAGATCCCCGTGGCTTTCGCATTAGCCCGCCGATATGATAAGAGAAGTGGTCACGAAGTTGTGCCCGCATCCAATGGCTCACCAATCGACTCCTTCGCATACAATAGAAGAGCGAGCAAAGAAGTTCTGAATATCGGTGATCACAACGTACCAATAATCGTTCACGATTTCTCGTCAAAAGAAAGCATATCCGCCGCCAATTTACACGCACTTGGATACAATTACAGTGTGCCATTAGACAAATGGAACCTCAGTGATCAGGCTTGCGACTTCATTTTCGTTGGCGATAAATCTCTAGACTTCGAAATTCCTGGTACTCTTGGTATCATTCAAAACGCAAGCGCCTGGACCAACGATGAACGCCATTATCCATATTTTGAGGGCATCAGCTACGTAGTAGCAGAAAAGAAGTCAGAGCATTTAAACTTCGTACACACAGACATTGATGGATTAGACATCCCCTTATTGGCGACGCTTAAAAATGACCCAACGGCTGTTTTGGTTCTTACCACCGAAAACACACACGGTATGGCCGAACAGCGCGCGGCAATTTTCCGATTGATTGAAGACGGATTGCACACACCGATCATTCTTCAACGCAGTTATGCCAATCTTGACGAAAACGATTTTCAATTATTTGCATCCACTGATTTGGGAGCGCTGTTAATAGACGGTCTTGGTGACGGAATATGGCTAAGCACCGAAAACTGCGGACCTCCCAAAATGTTGAACTCGCTTGCCTTTGGTATCTTACAAGCCACTAGAACTAGAATATCTAAGACAGAATATATCAGCTGTCCCTCTTGTGGTAGAACGCTGTTCGACTTACAAGAAACCACTGCAAAAATCAGATCAAGAACCAGCCACTTGAAAGGGGTGAAAATTGGCATCATGGGATGCATTGTAAATGGTCCTGGAGAAATGGCAGATGCGGACTACGGCTACGTTGGAACAGGCCCAGGCAAGATCACACTTTACAAGGAAAAAACGGTTGTCAAGAAAAACGTTCCTGAGGTGGGCGCGGTGGACGAATTGATTGAACTAATAGCAGAACACGGAGACTGGATAGAGGCCTAATTTAACCCCCAATATTTCATTTATGATCGGCAACAAATTCCATTTCCTCATCGCTGGGTCTACCGGACTCATAGGCAGTGCATTGTTAGAAATGATGCTAAATAACGACCAAGTTGCAAAGGTTTCCATTCTAGTAAGAAACCCAATATCAGCAGAGCACCCTAATCTTAATGTCATCGAGGTGGATTTTGAAAACATGGATGAATCTGTCATTGCTCCGAATGTGGATGGATTGCTTTGTTGCCTAGGCACCACAATGGCTCAGGCCGGCGGCAAAGATGCGTTTCGCCGTGTAGACTATGAGTACGTGGTTAAACTGGCGGTATTCTCACAAAGAAAAAAGGTCCCTCAATTCCACGTTGTTAGCGCGGCTGGGGCAAGCCCAACTTCAAAAATATTCTACAATAAGGTCAAGGGCCGAATGGAAATGGAAGTACAAAAGCTGGCTAAAATTCGAAGCATATACATCTATCGACCGAGCATGCTTCTTGGAGACCGAACAGAATTCAGACTTGCAGAATCTGTGGGCAAATTCTTTATGAACGTGTTTTCCTTTATGATTCCAAAATCAAGTAAGGCGATTTTTGACACCCAGGTCGCGGAAAGCATGATCAAGAATGCCTTGCAATCCAAGAAGGGATCACATGTGATCACCAATGCGGAAATGATCGAACCCAGCGATAGCGTGGCGTAAAGGCCATAGTTCAAAATATTTTGCTATATTATTGGCGATGGGAGGACCTGGAGCCGGATTTATGTTGGACGCCATCAACAGGCTAAAATATAACCGCAGTCTGTTGAAGAAAAAATCCTATTTCACAATGGCCGATGCGTATCGAAACGCCCAAATTCGAGCCGGTCTCACCTATAAAAAAGCAACCCCAGAAGAATTGCAAAAATTGCGTCGATCCATTATCGAAAAACATCGCCGCGAAGCATTCTTAAAAGTGGTCTCAATGATCGTTTCAGTTTTGATTTTTATTGGACTCGTTTGGATTGGAGACTACTGTATCGAAATTTGGTTTGGCTAAAATGAATCCACAATGAAAAAGACAATCTGGATAAAAAAGGGACCTCAGTTTGGCAGAAAGATGTCCATCATCTTTTTGTTAATCAGTATCGCCTTGTTCTTTCCTGGAGTGAACTTGTTGAATTCGGATAGTTTACTCTCTGCGGCCTGTTTCGCAGGAATCGTTTTACTCATGCCAATTTTTCTCGACTACCAGGGCGTCGAAATTGACATGAAAAATCAACGCATTCGCAGCTACCGATCATATCTCGGGCTGAAATGGGGAACGTGGGTTTCCATGGTAGGTCTTGATGAGATTGAACTCAAATGGGAGCGCATTCAATATCGTTCGGGTGGGAGCGTAACGACGATGATCGTAGGCGGAAAAGCCACTTCTCGTCAGAGCGATGTTTTTGTAATCTACCTGGTTGATTTCCTCCATGGCATTCGATTTGAAATGGCAGATTTTGGCACATATAAAGGAGCTCGGTCTTTTATGAATAAATACGCTAAAACATTGGGTCTAAGCAGGAATGATACGTACGCGGTGGTGAAAGAAAAGGCCATGCAGAGACGGAATGAAGTAGAATCTCGACGCAAGCGGTAAATCCTCAAAAAGCATTTTCGATCTTCGGAGCGTGAACGTATTGGAAACACCTATCGAATTTCTAAAAGGCGTCGGGCCGGCTCGATCTGAGTTGATGCGCACTGAAATGGGCGTACGCACCTTCGGTGGCCTACTCCACTACTATCCGTTTCGGCACATAGACCGCAGCAAGTTTTATCCAATCAGCGAAATTGATCCGGAGGCTGCGATGGTCCAAGTAAAGGGAAAGTTCATTCGAATCGATGGCATAGGTGCCAAACGGATCGTTCGAATGGTCGGTGCTTTTCAAGATGATCAAGGAAATATTATGGAGGTAGCTTGGTTTCGTAGCCTAACATGGATCAAACAGAGCATTAAAACCGACGTCGATTATGTGCTATTTGGGAAACCGGGCATGTTCAAGGGAAAACTTCAAATGACACATCCTGAAATCGAGTTGGCCGAGAATTTTGGCAAAGGGCTCAAAGGTGGCCTCGAAGGTGTATACTCCACAACTGAGAAATTAAAAGCTCGGAAACTCGATAGTCGGGCAATCCGTAAATTAATGGAAGTCCTAATTCCACAGGTAATGAATCAAATTACCGAAACGCTACCGGGCTATATTCGAAGCAGACAGGATCTAATCCCAAGGGCATCTGCCCTTAAGGATATCCACTTTCCTGCCAACACAGAAACCCTGGTACAGGCCCAAAAGACACTCAAGTTCGAGGAACTCTTTTACGTGCAAATGCGGTTGATGAATATCAAGGCGAAACGAAACAAAGAAATTCGAGGCCAAGTGTTTGCTGCAGTTGGTGATCACTTTAACAGCTTCTATAACAACCACTTACCATTCGCGCTAACCGACGCACAAAAACGGGTAATCAAAGAAATCCGGAAGGACATGGGCACGGGCAATCAACTCAATCGGTTGTTGCAAGGCGACGTTGGTAGTGGAAAAACGGTTGTGGCTTTGCTCTGCGCGCTTATTGCCATTGACAATGGTTTTCAGGCGGCAATTATGGCGCCGACTGAAATTCTCGCTCAACAACATTATGAAACCATATTTGAGCTGTTAAGTGAAATGCACATTAACGTGGCTATTCTGACTGGAAGTTCAAAAACGGCCTACCGCAAAAAGCTACACGCAAACCTTGAAAATGGCCAAATTCATCTTTTGATTGGAACCCATGCTTTGCTGGAGGATAAGGTGAAATTTCACAATCTCGGTTTTGTGGTAATCGACGAGCAACATCGCTTTGGCGTGGCGCAGCGGTCCAAACTTTGGCGCAAAAATTCGATCCCTCCCCATGTCCTTGTGATGACAGCGACGCCAATTCCTCGAACCCTGGCAATGACGGTATATGGAGATTTAGATGTTAGTGTGATAGACGAATTACCTCCAGGCCGGAAACCGATAAAAACAGTGCATCGCGGAGACGGAGGTCGATTGCAGGTTTTCGGTTTTATGAAGGAGGAGATCAAAAAAGGCAGACAGATTTATGTTGTGTATCCGCTAATCGAAGAAAGCGAAGCCTTTGATTACAAAGATTTAATGGATGGATACGAGAGCATCGCACGTGCTTTCCCTATTCCAGAATATCAAGTAAGCATTGTCCATGGAAAAATGAAACCAGAGGATAAGGAATTCGAGATGAAACGTTTTGCGGAAGGCAAGTGCCAGATTATGGTAGCAACTACCGTCATTGAAGTCGGTGTGAATGTTCCAAATGCCTCGGTGATGGTTATTGAAAGTGCTGAGCGATTCGGATTGTCGCAACTCCACCAACTTCGAGGTCGAGTTGGTCGCGGTGCAGATCAGAGTTTCTGCATACTCATGACTGGAAATAAATTGAGCAACGAAGGGCGAAAGCGCATTAGCACAATGTGTGAAACCAATGATGGATTCCGAATAGCCGAAGTAGATCTAAAACTGCGAGGTCCAGGAGATTTGATGGGTACGCAGCAAAGCGGAATCATGGACTTTAATATTGCCGACATAGTCAAAGACAAAGAGATTCTCATAAAATCTAGAGAAGAGGCGAACTACATTTTTGAGAACGACCCAACCCTTGAGCACGAAAAATTAGCAATCGTAAAGGCTCATCTAAGTTCAATTATGCGGAAAAAGCCAAATTGGGGCAGGATATCATAACTGAAAATATTCATTGATGCTACACACCTAAATGATCCGTTTAGCAGGACCAAGAGACCAATCCTAGTTCATTTCGCTTACCATTCAGGATATCCGGCTTCGACTAGATAAAACCGGGCCTATCTTCAGGTAAGATCAACCTAAAGCGGCTTCCTTCGCCTACTGAGCTTTTCACCTTAATGGTTCCTCCATGTTTGCGTGCAAAATCCATAGCGAGAACCAGCCCCAACCCTGAAGTTCCTAGGCCATCAGCATCTTTTCTGGTGCGTTCATTACTGAGCTCGAAAAGATCCTCCTGTTCTTTATCAGTCATACCTGCACCGTTGTCGGAAATTTCTATTACCAACCCATCTATACTGTGAAAAGTATTTACGTTGACCTTGCCGAATTTCTGGGTGAACTTTATCGCGTTTGACAAAATATTTCTAACGATAGTTCGAATCATCATTGGATCACCATTGTAGATGATCGGATCATTATTTTCCAACTTAATAGAAATTTTCTTGGCCTCCGCTTGCGTCTCGACATCAACCAGAGCGTCGCTTATCAGCATGTCAATTTGAACTCTCTTTTTCGTAAAAACAACGTTTTCAGATTGAGTCAATGACCATTCCAGCAAGTTATTGATCAAGAGCTTCGTATTCCGAGCGGCCTTGCTCATTTTTTTGACCATGGCCTTAGTCTCAAGATCCTTAAACTCTTTTCGTGCGATTAGATCCATTAGGCCCTCAATTGCGTTGAGCGGCTCCCGTATATCATGACCAATAATTGAAAAGAATCGATTCTTCGATGCGCCAATCTGCTTCATCTCGTTATTCTGCTCCTCAATTATCCTTTTTTGATGCGCCAATTCAACGTTGGCTAAACTCAAACTTGCATTAAGATTTTTCGCCTTGATCAGTTGCGCATTCATCAAAAGAATGAACAAGGCCATTGCCACAAAACCCAAATTTACAATGCGAAGAATTCCAGATGATTCGGGCGTGCTATCGAGTGGGGCAGTTCCAATTCGAAAGGCGTTTCCAAACAATTGAATGGTGGTGTGATGGAAGTCAGACTTCAATAACCCCAGCGTCTTAAAGTTGTCTTCATCCACACGAGCATTATGGATTTGGCTGCCATCAAAAATGGCCTCTCGGTCGAAATCAAAGCCTTCCGCCGACTCGAATCGAAAGGCATAACCATCTGCCAGTTCGTCTTCGTAAACGGGCTGCATAATGGTCCGAAAATTAATGATCGGAGCAACGTAGCCCAACACGACATCATCGCGCACTACTCTAAAGTTCATTGGAAGACCGACCCATCCTTCGACTAGGTTAATGGGCTTAAACAAAATCAAACCGTCAACAATCATTAAGTTGTTGAGCCTTTTGATCTCTTCTCTATTTCTTAGTGTTTGCACAGATCGGCCCACCAATTTATGCGGGTTAAGCTTATTTGGCGTGAACGAGTACACGAAGGTGTGCGCCGTATCTATGAATGAGACAACAATCGAGTCCTTTTGTCCAAGGTCACTCATCTGGTTCCGGACAAATTGCTGAAACTGAACATCCGTCGGCAATGTCTCAGATAAGTTCATGAAAGAGCGCATGCCAGAAACAATGGCAGCGAATTCTCGCATTGTATTTTCAAAGTTTTCTACGGCACGTTCGTGAACCTTAATTAATTGATTCTGACTACGTGTTTTGTCTAATTGCTTCTGTCTGATATTGAATCCGACAACGACTATTAACAAGATCGATAAGATCACAATGGACCAGCTATATTCTCTTACTATTTTATTCATCCCCAATCGCCGCAAAGCTATATCATTAAACCAGCTTTACATCGCAAAAGCAGGCCTATTTCGAGAACTTTTATTGCAATCGTTAATCAAGTCATAAACTCGGGTTGTATCAACTTGGGGCGATCCTTAAGACTATAAATGGTTTTGATGAAGGAAAAGCGACTATGCTTTGATCAAAACCACACCTGTTTTGATAAATCTAATCGTTCAGAAAAACATAATGTGGAAAGATGTAGCTGCTGACTAAATTCGCACAATGAATTATATTCTGGTTATCTCCATGATCCTGTATGGGTGCAGTCTAGTTGCCCAGGAAGAGCATGACCATCATGACGGACACGACCATGGCTCTCACCACCACTATCATGTAGGCATCGCGAGCGGTCCCGTTTATGTTTTTGAAGAAAACGAACTAGCTCCGGGTTTGCATTTGCATGTGTCACGACTATTTGACTTAGGATCAAGGTCTCAATTCGGAACTGGATTGGGATTCGAAGCTATACTGGACGATCATAAACACACCGCGGCCTCCGTAACATTCTCCTACTTACCGATTCACAACCTCACATTTACAGCCGCCCCGGGGCTGCAGTTTGGTGAGGGCATAACCGTATTTACGACCCACTTCGAATGTGCGTATGAGTTCATCTTTGATCGAATACATATTGGACCTGTTGCCGAATACGCTTGGGCACCAACAGACAGCCACGCAATGGTTGGCTTGCATCTTGGATTTGGATTCTGAGCCATAGATTTTGACTTGAATTTGTCCATCTTTGAAAGATCGGCCGCCTTCTTTCAATACTAATTTGCCTGCTCACTTTTGTTTCTCATGGACAACAATATGTAGATCTATTCAAGGTTGAATATGACCACGCCATTCCTCAATCATTTGAAGACACAGCTATCGACGGGCAATTCAATGAGCTTTCTATCGACCTGCTGATACCCATCGTGATTCCCATTTTTAAATCTGACAAAACCACCATATTAACGGGTGCTTTATTGGAAAGAACTCATGTCTCCATAGATCCGTCGCAAACAGGCATTTTTTATGGAACCATGCTGAAATTCGGCCTGAATATAAGACACACCGAAAAGTGGTCTGGCACCTACTTGCTTCTCCCTAAACTTAGTTCGGATTTGAAACGTATTCGAGGATCTGACTTTCAAATGGGCGGCCTTGCATTGATTAAATACAGCCCAAAAGCCAATTTCAACTACCGGTTCGGATTCTACGCGAACGGCGATCTTTATGCGCCAATGGTGGTGCCAATATTTGGGATCTACTTGCTAAAAAACAAATGGGAAATCACGTCCGCGCTTCCAATTAATTGCCAAATCGGCTATCAGATACATCCCAAAGTTCAACTCGCTTTCCGATTCGACGGAATCAATAAATCGTATTTGGTTAATGATGGCTCAAACAGCTACATGGAGAAGGTGAATAATGAAGTAGGAGCGCTTGTTAGATACGCCATGGGTAAGTTCCAATTTCAAGTTTTTGGCGGCTACGGAATCGGTAGAAGTTTCAGAACGTACGTTGTTGGAGATCGATTTGACTTCGCGCTTTCGGCCATAAAAATCAACAACAACCGCACTATTCTGAATGAAGACTTCAACGACGGGCCAGTTTTTCGAACTTCCTTAACTTTCCGTTTTCCAACCAACCCGAAACAGAATGATTGAGGCACTGCAGGAGATCGATTCCATTCGACTAAACTTCAATAATGACGGCAGACTATTTCTTAATCTGACCATAGCTTTCATCATGTTTGGAATTGCCCTGGAACTCAAACCAGACGATTTCAAAAAATTATTTCGCTCTCCAAAACCCGCGCTAGTAGGAATTCTATCGCAGTTTTTATTGATGCCATTATTGACGTTTTTACTTGCATCTGCCTTGGGAGATTTCATCACTCCAACAATAGGTATGGGTATGATCCTAGTATCGGCCTGTCCGGGGGGAAACATTTCAAACTTTATAAGCAGCCTAGCGAAAGGAAACGTTGCTCTTTCGGTAAGTTTGACTGCATTCAGCAGCCTTGGAGGGCTCTTTCTCACCCCGTTCAATTTTGCATTTTGGGGAAATCTTTACTTAGAATTTGGAGCAAAAACTGCGGACAACGCACTTGTACAATCCCTCTCGGTAGATGCCGTTGACGTATTGCAGACGATTGTGATGATACTGGGTATACCACTCGTACTTGGCATATTCGTCAATCTGAAATTTCCGCGATTTACAGAAAGCGTTGTTCAATGGATCAAACGTTTTTCTATCCTCGTTTTTATCGCCTTGATTGCGATCATTTTTGGATCCAATTTCGATCTGTTCCTGAAATACATCAAATACATATTCCTAATTGTATTGGTGCACAACGCACTTGCATTAACAATGGGTTTTTACACAGGGCGCTTATTTGGTTTAGCCCAAAGGGAAAGCAAGACGATTGCGATTGAAACTGGCATTCAAAACTCTGGACTGGCACTCGCACTGCTCTTCAATCCGGATGTATTTCCTCAAGATTTACCTATTGGCGGCATGGCCTTTATCGCAGCATGGTGGGGTGTTTGGCACATTATTTCGGGACTTACAATTGCGGGATTCTGGTCAGGATTTTCGCTTAAATCAACGACTTGATTTTCAAGGCATCGTTCAATTATATTTGGGGATCATAAAGTAAACTATGAAGAAATTAACGGGATGGATTGGGTTGGCGTTTCTCACGACGCTTATTTTCTCAAGTTGTGTGAAGTATCAAGTGGAGCAGCAATGCTGCGAAGGCAACTGGCATATTACCACTCAAAATTTCAATCGGCCCAGCCCGTTCAAGATTCATGTGCCGCAGGCTTTTACCCCAAACGGCGACGGTGTGAACGAACAGTTTTACCCAATCGGTGTAGGTTGGAAATTGGAAAAACTTGTAATTAAAAAGGGAATCAAAACTGTTTACGAATCCACGAATAGGCTTGATGCCTTTTGGGATGGCGGCGAGGAAAAGGACGGCAGATACAAGTACATTATGACTTTCAAGGCCAACAACGGCGACATGTTTGAAGCTGACGGCCACGTTTGTGTATTTCGATACGGATCGGCAGGAGCGAAATACTACGATGCAGAACGCAGTAAAATTTGCGAATGCACTACGTTGGACATGCTGGATTCAATTCAAGGCCCGATCCACGTATCACAAGAGTGTCCTAGCAACGATACCATCTAATGTCACTTAGCAGTGATCTAAACGCGTTATTCATCCGCGATCTGAGTCGACTAAAGTCCGAACTCGAACAGTACAGAACGATTGATGACCTTTGGAAGAAATCAGGAAGCATCTCGAATAGCGGCGGAAATTTAGTGTTGCACATAGTAGGTAACCTGAGGCATTTTGTAGGTCATGTGATCGGATCTTCAGAATATCAACGCAACCGAAAGCACGAGTTTGAGGGAACCGGACTTAGCAAAAAAGAACTTCTTTCCTTGATTGATGAGACTTCGACAGAAGTTGAATACGCTTTGTTATCACTCTCTGATGAAAAACTTCAAGCGCCATTTCCGATCGAAATAATGAATCGTGCGTGGACAAATCAAGAATTTCTGTTGCATCTGTACGGTCACCTGAATTACCACTTAGGTCAGATCAACTACCATAGAAGAGGGTTGTAACTTTCTTCATAAGAAGCCGACGACGGGTCATAATTCATTGTCAGAAAATTTTCTGATTCACTTCGACACCTCGCCTCCCTTGCGCTTCTATCTTCGCAGTCAAATACAATTTGAATGATCGATCGCTCAACATCTAACAGCCTTTTTGAAGAGGCTAAAACCGTGCTGCCTGGCGGAGTTAATTCTCCCGTACGAGCTTTTCGCTCCGTAAATGGATCGCCAATCTATTTCGAAAAGGGCAAAGGCTCACATACTTGGGATGCAGATGGAAATGAGTACATCGACTTTTGTTGTTCATGGGGGCCGCTCATTCTTGGCCACGCTCATCAGGGCGTAATATCGAAGGTGAGCAAAGTCATGGCGCTGGGCACTTCATTTGGCGCGCCAAATGAATACGAAACCATTCTAGCTAAGATGATCGTCGATAACCATCCTCATGTAGAAAAAATTCGGTTTGTAAACTCCGGAACCGAAGCTACCATGAGTGCAATTAGGTTGGCGCGAGGATTTACAGGCAAAAACAAAATAATCAAGTTTGAAGGATGTTATCACGGACACGTTGATAGTTTGATGGTGAAGGCAGGTTCTGGGTTAGCCACACTCGGAACAAGCACCTCTGCAGGTATCCCCGAGGCGTATGTAAAAGAAACTATCGTGCTTCCATTGAATGACAAAGACGCGATTCACGCAGCCATTGAAACGTATGGTGATGACATCGCTTGCATTGCAATCGAACCGATTCCAGCAAACAACGGGCTGCTTCTCCAGGACAAAGAATTCCTCCTGTTTCTGAGAGAGATCTGTGACAAAACAGGCATTTTACTCTTCTTCGATGAGGTTATTTCAGGCTTTAGGGTTGCTTTCGACGGAGCTGCTGGCTATTACGGCATCAAACCAGATCTGCTGGCTTTTGGGAAAATTATCGGTGGTGGGTTTCCTGTTGGCGCATACGGCGCAAGCGCAAAGCTGATGGATTGCGTTTCACCAGATGGGCCTGTGTATCAGGCAGGGACTTTGAGCGGAAATCCAGTGGCAATGGCTGCGGGTATTGCCCAGCTTGAAGAATGTCTCAAGCCGGGATTTTATGAGGGCCTTGAAAGTAAAACTGCCGCATTTGTAGACGACGTTCAATCTTACGTTGACAGCAAGGGCTATCCATTTCACATGTTTCATGTTGGCTCCATATTTTGGCTATCGTTTAGTAATAAGAATCGAGTGCGAGCTGCGGATGAAATTGCCTCAAATGGCGCCGAATTGTTTAGACCATTCTTCGATGCTCTTATTGAGCGAGGAGTATACGTAGGACCTTCGAGCTATGAGGTCGGTTTTGTTTCTGAAGCCCATACTGAGAGTGACCTAACATTAGCCGCAAAGGCAATAAAAGAAGCTCTGGACATCACATTTGCTTAATGTCTGGATTTGACCTTGTTGCGCCGTATTACGATCACGTGGTTCGGATTGTATTCGGGCAAAAAATCAACAATTTCAACAGAAAAATACTAGCCAGTATAGCGCCAGTGAAGCGTTGTATGATCATTGGTGGTGGCTCAGGAAAAATATTGCTGGATGCGATTGAAATGAATCTCGCCTCATCCTATTGCTACGCTGAGCTTTCTTCGAAAATGAAGAAAAAAGCCAAAGATCGTTTAAACGATCGGCAACTTCAGCAAGTTACGTTTACGGCCGATTATTCTGAAACGGACAGCCGATTCGATCTTATCGTTCTTCCGTTCGTGCTCGATTGCTATTCTGAGTCTTCCGTACATCAATTTCTCTACAACCTTGAGCCGATTCTCACAAATCATGGAAAACTCCTAATCATCGACTTCAATCATGAACCGTTGAATGACCAGAGACCCACATTCATCCAAAAGCAGTTCATTCGGTTGCTCTATTTATTCTTTAGGATCACTTCTAATATTGAGGCGAAAAAACTACCAAGGATCCTGTCCATTTTAAAGGATTCAAACTTCACACTCATTTCAAGAGATCGGTTATACAATGGATGGATCGTATCCAGTGTCTACGGAAGTGCAAAAAACGATGATGTTGCGTAGACACCGGCGTATAAGATAATTAGGCCTTCAAAGACCAATGCATATCCCAGCTCGCCCTTCACTCGATCTAGTTTAAATAGTGCGACCACCATCAATACAAAAATGGCACTTATGCCTGCGAGACGGAGCGGTTCGAAGCTAGAAACGAGTATTGCCATCAAGGCCCAAATGAAAGCCAACACGTAACAAAGTCTGGTGGCGTTTGAGCTCCCCAGAGTTGTTGCCAGGGTTTTAAGATGTGCGCTCTTATCTGATTTCAGGTCTCGCACCTCGAACGGGATGGTTACAATTAACAGGAAAAGAAAACGCTCAAAGAGGGCCGCATAATGTGCTGAATGCAATACACCTGGACTTCCTCTTTGATCAAGGATCGGAAAACTGTAGGTCAGATAGGATACAATCAGGGCGATAACAAATGGCTTGACCAATGGAATGTCACGTATTCGAATCCACTTGGACTCATAAGGAATCAATGGCACAGTATAACCCAATGAGATTAATGCTGCTGGGGCCAACCAAAACAATGTGTTGGGTGATAAATTTGGTAACAGGACGAATAAACCGACGAGGGAAATAGTCATTGCCACTAGCGTGGTCCTATAATTCTCTTTCACCCAGTGATGCCTAGCACCACCAAGGTTCAAAGGAATTGAATCGAGCTTATAAATGCGATGAAAGGAGTATAGAAGAAACGACGCAAGAAAAATAAAGACAATTAAGCGCCAGTCAAAAATCAAATCAACCTCTATGAAAAAGGTACTCGTCGCAAGACAAGAAAGGACAATTGCGACAAAAAAATTAGAATAAACGAGGGATGCGATTAAGCGCATTAGGGCTTTGTCAGCTGTCCAATAGCTACGCCAATTGCAGCCCCAGCGACACCGGATGCCAAAGACTTAAATAGGCGTTTGGTTCGTGCCGTGCGTTCGTAGCCCAATATATAAGCGGGGTTCTTTAAATACTCAGGATTAGAGATGCTCGACGGTGTCATTTTGTATTTTGGCATTGACGCAGCGAGCATGTAAACGAACGGCGTTGCAAAAACTAATGGACTGCTCGAAAGAACGTAACCAAGGCCGGCAGTTACTGGAACACCAGCCCATACAGTCCAATTTGACTTGTAGCCGTTTTGAGCGTCTTGTTCACCCAATATATAATACCGCATTTCCTCTTCGGTAAAGTAATTTCCGTTTGTCGAATCTTCTAAATAAACGACTGTTTCTTCACCGTTCACCGTATGCGAAAACACTCTTTCCCAATCCAGTTTTTTCTGTTTTACTTTTCCAGATGACTTTTCATATTCGTAATAGATATATGCACTGTCTTCAGAGGTCACTGTGCCATCAAGAACCTTCCCAGTCATTAATAATATTACAGGGTCAGACTGTTGCGCCACGCCATGAATCCATGTAAACAAAATAAGAAGGATCCCAATCCCTTTTTTCATAGATGCAAACATGGTGATTTTTTCAATTTGGTCGGAATACAATAATGTAGTGAACCAAGTACTTAAAAAGCTGTTATACCAAGAGGCAGCAACTATATTTGCAGCCCTTTTTTGAGATAAAAATGACAAAGCACAACGCATTTCAACTTCGGCACATTGGCCCAAGAAAAGAAGAGATTAATTCTATGCTTAAGACCATTGGCGTCAAGAGTTTGGATCAATTGATTGACGAAACAATTCCCGCTTCCATACGGCTAAAAAAGCCAATGAATGTGGATGAAGGCATGACCGAATTCGAATTTGCCTCGCATATCAGCGAGATGGGTAAGAAAAATCTGCTTTTCAAGAACTTTATTGGTCAGGGTTACTACGGAACAATAACGCCGGCGGTTATTCAGCGTAACATATTAGAGAATCCGGGATGGTATACGGCATATACGCCATATCAAGCGGAAATCTCTCAAGGACGATTAGAAGGTTTGCTCAACTTCCAAACGGTGATTTCTGATCTTACCGGGCTGCCTATTGCAAACGGAAGCTTATTAGATGAATCTACCGCGGCGGCAGAAGGCGCATTAATGCTCTTTCACTCTAGATCACGAGACAAGGTGAAGTCAGGTGTGAACAAACTATTTATTGACCAAAATTGCTTTGAGCAAACACTGATTGTAGTTGAGGGAAAAGCCAAAGCCGCGGGTATTCAAGTGGTTATCGGAGATATAGAGACATCCAACCTTGACGGTACCTATTTCGCAGCGCTTGTCCAGTTCCCAGATAAGGAAGGTTTCGCAAAGGACTTCAACCAGGTAGTGGCTCAACTTACATTGAACGACATCAAGCTTATTGTTGCCTCTGACCTTCTTGCGCTAACATTGATGACCCCTCCAGGAGAATGGGGTGCGGACGTTGTAGTTGGAAACTCACAGCGATTCGGAGTCCCAATGGGATACGGAGGACCGCACGCGGGGTTCTTCGCAACGAAAGAAGAGTATAAGCGGAATATTCCGGGTAGAATAATTGGTGTTTCTGTTGACCGAGACGGCAGATCGGCCCTAAGAATGGCGCTTCAAACCAGAGAGCAACACATTCGAAGAGACAAGGCAACGAGCAATATCTGCACGGCCCAGGCCTTGTTGGCAATTATGGCAAGTATGTATGCCGTGTATCATGGTCCAGCGAGGCTTATTGAAATCGCTACCGACATTAGCAGGCAGGCCAACGGATTATCTAAAACGCTTAAAAAGCTTGGTTATAAAATAAAGCATAAAGCATTTTTTGACACCATTTGCGTTGAGAGTGAAAACGCCCAAGAACTCGTTAAAGTTGCTGCAGATCAAGGCATAAATATTTTTTCCAGAAACGACGGAATCATTACAATTAGTATTGACGAGACCACAACGAATGAAGAGTTGAACAACCTGATAGCCGTTTTTGCACAGGTGGCAGAAGTCGAGTCCGTCAAGCTCCAACATTCAAATTCCACGGGTGTTCCAAATTACTTGGAACGACAGACAGCATTCTTGACGCATCCAATTTTCAATTCACATCAAAGTGAAACGGACATGATGCGATACATCAAGTCATTAGAAAACAAGGATATCTCGTTGACAAGAAGTATGATTTCATTAGGAAGCTGTACAATGAAACTCAATGCCGCTTCTGAATTATATCCTATTACAAACCCTCAGTTTGCCAACCTGCATCCATTTGTTCCATTAAATCAAGCAAAGGGCTACAGTGAAGTAATTGAAAATTTACGGGTATCGCTTTCTGAGGTAACCGGCTTTGACTCCGTATCATTTCAACCGAATTCAGGAGCTCAAGGAGAGTACGCCGGATTAATGGTGATTCGAGCCTTTCATGAGTCTATGGGAAATGGACATCGAAACATAGTTTTGATTCCATCATCCGCTCATGGCACAAACCCTGCTAGCGCAGTTGTGGCAGGAATGAAAGTCGTGGTGGTAAAGTGCGACGAAGCCGGCAACATCGACATTGATGATTTAAGAACGAAAGCCGAAGCAAATAAAAATGATCTAGGCGCACTTATGGTAACCTATCCTTCAACACATGGTGTTTTTGAAGAAGGCATCATGGAAATCACCAAGATTATCCACGAAAATGGCGGACAAGTTTATATGGACGGCGCCAATATGAATGCCCAAGTTGGCTTAACCAACCCAGCCACAATTGGGGCGGATGTTTGTCACCTAAACCTCCATAAAACATTTGCCATTCCACATGGCGGCGGCGGACCTGGAGTTGGCCCAATCGGAGTGGCAAAACACTTAACCCCTTTTTTACCAGCACATCCATTGGTTAAAACTGGCGGGGAAAATGGAATCCACGCGGTATCTGGTGCGCCATTTGGTAGTTCGCTCATTCTCCTCATATCTTATGGTTACGTGAAAATGCTCGGCGGCGCCGGTATGACTGACTCAACGAAGTTTGCAATCCTAAACGCCAACTATCTCAAAGCAAAACTTCAGGGGTCGTTTGAAGTATTATATAAGGGAAGCAAGGGACATGTGGCCCACGAAATGATCCTTGATTGCCGTCCATTTAAAAAGTCGGCTCACATCGAGGTGACAGATATTGCGAAACGATTAATTGACTACGGATATCACGCGCCTACTGTCTCTTTCCCCGTAGCGGGAACTGTGATGGTGGAGCCAACTGAAAGTGAATCCATGAAGGAATTGGATCGTTTCGCAAGCGCCATGATTGAAATTAGAAATGAGATCAAATCCATCGAATCTGGTGATTCATTGGCTGAAGTCAGTGTTTTAAGAAACGCCCCTCATACAGCAGAAGCGCTAATTTCTTCTGATTGGACATTTGCATATTCCAGAGAAAAAGCGGCATTTCCTCTGCCCTGGGTTAAAGACAGCAAATACTGGGTCCCTGTTTCCAGAATAGATGACGCACATGGAGATCGAAATTTAATTTGCTCATGTCCTCCAATGGAGGAGTACGAATCAGTTGAGTCGGTCTAGAAATAAAGCGAGCGTATAATCTTCTTGAATGTTGTGCGTTACCTTTGATCCCTGCCTATGAAAGCATCACTCCTTTTTCTCTCCTTCATCCTAATCGGCTTGGGCTCAATTGCACAACGCATTTCAGGATCAGTTTCGGGAGTCGAGAAATTGGAATCCGCTTCAAGAACGTTGGAAACCCTTCCAAGTGGCGTGTTCTTTTTCGAGGGTTTTGACAATGTTTTAATACCCCAGCTACCGTCCGGATGGACAACGTACAGTTCAGGAACTGAGGCGTTTCTCTCGGGCACTTCTGGCAACCTGAGTGGTCAGACAAACGAGAATGGATTTTGGCCAGTCCCACTTCACGGTCTTTATGCTTTTACAAACGACGATGTATGTAACTGCGACAAAAGTTTCGACCTACTCACATCCAAAACGTTCGATTTAAGCCAGCAGACATACGTTCGGCTTGGATTTTCCTCATTCCAAAATGGGAGCGGAGGCCAGACGGTTAGCGTTCAAGTAAAGCAGGAATTAGGGAGTTGGACAAGCCTCGAATTAATCCCGTCAAGCGCCGAATGGAGAAACCAATCAATCGATATTCCCGCGGAACATCTAACTAAGGGTTTCCAATTCAGATTTAAGTATAATGACAATGGAAATTATGCAAGCGGGTTTGCAATAGACGATATATTCCTTAGCACTCAACCTGACGCTCGGCTTTCTATGGAAGCGTTTTATACATCAAGTACGCATCCATTAGGAAGTGGATACATTCCAGGAATAATCCCAATTGGACAGGCCATTTACGCTGACTTGGAGTTTGACGCATTAACGAGCAACCAGAGCCTAACCGATAAAAACGCACGACTTGCAGTAGACATTAATGGTCCCCTTAAATATTCTGACACCTCCGGAAGCTGGCTACTATCCGCGTTAGAAACAAAGACTATTGGGGTTCCTGATCGTAGGACATTTACACCATATGATAGCGGAGCCTATGAGTTAGAAGCATGGATTCTAACTGATTCAATAGACAACGATTTAAGTGACAACATCTTCACCACTTCATTCAGCGTTTCGGATAGCGTCTATCAAAGATTTTCAGACCCATCTGATGGGACCGGTATTTGGATGCTTGACACGTTTGATAGGGCCGGCTCCGTATTTGAAATTTATCGAGAAGACTCCATCATTTCAGCATGGATCGGAATCCATCCTACGACGGATGTTGGAGCTCGTTTTCGAGTAAAGATCTTTGATTTTAACACATTAACCGCATCCATATTCAGCACATCTCCGGTTCAAGTTCAATCTTCAGATTTGGGTTCTTTTAAGCGCATCACTCTAGGAAAGGTTTTAGAACCAGGCAAGTACCTATTCGTTGTAGAGCAGGAACTCAACAGACTAGTACTCACTTCAACGAGCGCAGCGCTCTCTCCGGAAGGCGTTTCTTACTACCAGCCAAGCGGGGGAAATTGGGCCAATCTTTCCTACCTGCCCTATATAAAAATTGTTCTCCCTGAGGTGGACGAAAACTGTCCTGGCCATTTGCAAGCTTCAATTCAGGACGAAACCTGTACTGGTTCTGAGGACGGAGTCATAGTGATTGAAGGGCACGACATGAACCTTCTAGCTACATATTCATGGTCCAATGGTGCAGGAAATGTCGATTCAATTGGCGGTCTTGAACCCGGACCCTATGAGATTTTCGCAACAGATGGCGCAGGCTGTATTTACAACAGAGTCTTCAATATTGCAGCCTCGGACACGTTAAAACTTAATCCACAAATCGAACTTGACACCTGCTCTGCTGGAACTGGTGAAGTCCAACTTAATATTACAGGTGCGCACCCTCCTTATCAAATAGCGTGGAACGGTACACCAGCTTCAAACGAAAAAACAGGTTTAGGTGCTGGGGTTTATTTAATCCAAATCACGAATGAATTGGGCTGCACGCAAGACACTAGCCTTGTTGTGGATGGAACAGCACCCTTAAATATCGCCATTGGAATATCAAGTTCTGGTTGCGGCAATAACAATGGGGAGTTAATTGCTACCGCCATAGGTACAGGTCCCTTTTCCTTCTTTTGGAATACGGGCGATTCAACTAACGTTATTGATTCGTTAAGTTCAGGATTATATTACTTAACTATTTCAGATTCAATTGGCTGTAAGTCTACAGTGACGGCAATCTTGAGCGACTCAAATGCGCCAACGATAACAGGGTCAAATGTTATCGATAATATTTGCCCTGGCAGCCAAGGTGGTTCAATAATCATTACCGCTACTGGCTCAAGTCAGCTAAATTATCTCTGGAATAACGGAGAAACATCTTCATCGATAAATGACCTCGCTGCTGGAAACTATGCCATAAGCATATCTGACAGCTTAGGTTGCAAAACGTTTGGGGCATTTGACATTCTGGACGAATCCATGCCTTTTGACCTGGACCTAATGGACATAGGCCTCCAATGTTTCGGAGTCTTTGATGGATCCGTGATGGCCCTTCCATTGGGAGGAAAACCACCTTATGAATATGACTGGTCTACTGGTCAGTCTGGAGCATCTGAAATTCAAAATTTAAGTGACGGCAACTATAGCGTAACAGTGACCGATGATAACGGATGTGTAATTTCTCAAGAAACCGAATTGTATTCACAACCCCAGTTCTTTCTTCTAATTGACTCCATTAAAACAGATACAAATGGCGTTTCTAGCCTCGATGGAGAAATCAATTTAAGCACATATGGTGGAACACCACCCTACTTCTACAAATGGAATAATGGCGCTCGCACCGAAGACTTAATTGGAATTGACACCGGTTACTATTCGCTGACAATCAAAGACCAATTGGGGTGCTCATTAAGTTATGAGAAATACCTGAGCGACGACCCATTAGTGGTTGAAACCCCTGTTGTGAAATCCAATATCCTGGCGTATCCCAATCCTATAGAAGTTGGCCGTAGAGTGTCGATTCAATCTACTATTGACATGCTCAGCATAGAAGTTTTAACCATAGACGGTAAGTTGGTGGATATTTGGATTCCAGGGGCATACTCTACACATTCAGTGCAAGAACCTGGGATATATATTCTTAGCCTGCAATTGGTGAATGGACAGACCGAACAGATCAAATTAGTTGCGTTTTAGGCTGGGCGCATTGTCCAATTTTATCCGCTACCTAATAGACCTTTAAGTGTCCAATCTTCCTAATTCTTATTGAAATTATCTGAGTTAAAGCCATCACTTGACAAACTTCTGTATTAAATTTGACGTCCTTTTGATATAAAAAGAACTAAAGATTTATTCAAACTAAACGACAGATTATGAAATACAGACTTTTACTATTGTCTTCTTTGTTGGTTTCGGGTGCTGCCTTTGCGCAACACGCAAATCCTAACATGAAGAAGGCCGATATTGGAATGCTTGAATTGCATGCGGAAAAGACCGTTGCTACTAGCGTTCACACTCCAGAAAACAAATCGAACTACACAGATCGTGTAATGAGCGATGGGTTAGGTGAGGTTATCGAATCCCTAGATTTTTCAGCTGGATATGTTACCAGCAACGGAACATGGACCAATTCATCTTTGGCCAACGGCAATGAAGAATGGGAATACAGAGGTCCAAGTACAACTCCAGATATTAACACAGGATCGAGAGGTCAATGGGCTGGTAGTGGAGCAAATTTCTCAATGCAATCAACATCTCGACTAAACGGATATGCCATTATGGATTCCGACTGGTGGGATGGCGGTACTAACGGAACAAGCGGCCAGCAAAGCGCTGCAAATCATCAAGCTGCATTAACAAGTCCAATTCTTGACTTAAGCACATATCCAGCTGCACTTCTAACATTTGAGTCTTACCTGCGTAATTTTCAATCATTCTTTTATGTTATCGTTACAACGGATGGCTTCTCTACTTCTGACACAGTTTGGAATGGCGAAGACACATATACCGTAAATGAAGACAGCCCGAATGCTGAATTGATTAAGATCAATGTCACAGACGAAATCGGTGGTGCTAGCGCTGCTCAAATTCGATTTTTATATTCTTCAAATGGTGAGGCCACAAACCCAGGTTTGTATTACTGGATGATTGACGACATCGTATTGGCTACTCCTCCAGATCATGACCTTGCGATTGATGACGTATTCTACAATGGCGTTGGTCCATTCGTAAGTGATTATCAATTCAACAATTACTATCAGCAAATTCCGGTGAGACAATCCAGTGCTGATGAAGTAGTTTTTGGAGCTGCAACTGCAAACAGAGGAACTACTGCTCAAACAAACGCAAACTTAACCGTTGACGTTGCTGGACCAGCTTCTTTCAACTCTTCCAACACCTCGTTTACATACGCAGGTCTTTCTTTTGATTCTACAAATGTTGTAGACCTTTATTCTGCTGATGAAGTTGGTTCGTATGATGTAACATTTACAGTTGGCGCAGACTCAACAGACGATTTTCCTGAGGACAATGTTGTTGAACAATCCTTCGCGGTATCTGAGCGTATTTACTCTAGAAATGATGATGTTATTTCAAGTGGTGTATACTGGGGAACAGGTACATACGGTATCTACTCTAGATTCGACGTATTCGCTGATGATACCATCAGTGGAGTATCTATGAATCATTACTATTCTAACACCAATACAAATTTCCAAACTGCTGCAGGATCTGTTGCAGAAGTTGGCATTTATGCCATTACTGGATATGATGCTAATGGCGTGGCGGTAGTAGATCTTGCCTCTCCTATGACAGATGCCAATGGAAATGTTGCAGTTGCTTACTACGTTGTTGAAGAAGGAGACCAAAACAACACGATCATGGTTCGATTTGATGAGCCTGTTGGGATCCCAGCTGGTGTTACTGAATTCTTAGCTGGATACAAAGTATCATCTGGAACAATCCGAACATCAACTAGTGCTGAGTTCGCAGGATATGGAAACATTTGGGTTTCGACTGACGCTCAAACAATCGTTGGATATACTTCAACTACCAACCCAATGATTAACGTTGAAATGTGGAGTTCAAGCCTATGTGCGAACACAACCATCGTTATTTCTATTGATGCGGATTGTGATGCTGGAAACTATGAGGCGACGTTAAGTCCAAACGTAACATCAACAGGTTCAAATGACTTCGTATTTGATTGGAGCACTGGAGAATCTGACGTTGATGAAATTATTGTTGACGCGGAAGGCGCATACAGCATTACCGTTACTGATGCTAATTTCTGTACTGAAACATATGATTTCAATATTGCAAACGCAGATATCAGCTGCAACCTTGCTGTTGGAGATCTAGCTAACAATGATTTTGGAATGAAGGTTACTCCTAATCCAAACAATGGTCAGTTCAACATCGTATTTGATGCCACTAGAAATCAAAACGCAAATGTTTATGTGCGATCACTTAAGGGTGATTTGATCTATAGCACAGCTGTTGCAGTAACTGACGGCACTTCAATCGACATGAATTTGTCAGAAATTCCAAGCGGTGTTTACCTTGTGAAGGTAGTTGGTGAAACCAGCACTTCGGTTGAGCGCATCGTAGTTCAATAAGTCTTTATTTAGTTCAAGGAAAGGCTCCCATTTTTATGGGGGCCTTTTTTATTGTAGTAATGATCGACCGGTCATTTCTTTGGGCTGCACTACGTCCATCAGTTCGAGTATTGTGGGTGCCACGTCAGCCAAAATACCATCCCGAATTTGCCGACTATCTCCGATTAGAATGCATGGCACCGGGTTCGTGGTGTGTGCAGTATGAGGACTACCATCGGGCATCATGCACTGATCTGCATTTCCATGGTCGGCAATAATGATTGTGCTATAACCCGCTTCCGTTGCAGCATCCACCACATCCTTCATCAAACGATCAATAGTCTCTACGGCTTCAACTATAGCATCAAAAACCCCAGTGTGACCTACCATATCCGGATTGGCAAAATTTAGGCACACAAAATCTGGCATTTCATCTTTCAAGAAACGCACGCAGGCGTCCCTAACCTCTGGTGCGCTCATCTCAGGCTGCAGATCATACGTCGCAACCTTCGGCGATTGAACTACAATCCTTGATTCCCTTTCGTACGGTTTTTCGCGCCCACCCGAGAAGAAAAAGGTGACATGCGGATACTTTTCTGTCTCAGCAATCCGAAGCTGCGAACCTCCATTCGAGGCAATCACTTCGCCTAACGTGTTCAACAAATTAGCTTTTTCATACAGCACATTAACTCCGACGAAGGATTCATCATATCGAGTCATGGTATTGTAATTTAGATTCAGCGTCTTCATCCCAAACTCAGGCAAATCTTTTTGGGTTAAGGCATGGGATATTTGCCGGCACCTATCCGTTCTAAAATTGAAGCATAGAACCACGTCACCGTCTTCCACCAGCCCTGACTTCGACGACATGATCATGGGTTCTAAGAATTCGTCGTACGCCCCTGCTTCATATTGTGCTCTGGCTGCAACGGCAAAATCATCGCTCTCGGCTCCGATCCCACTTACAAGCGCATCATATGCCTTTTTAATCCGTTCCCATCGATGATCTCGATCCATGGCAAAGTATCTCCCTATGACCGATGCTAGCCTCGTCTTTTTTTCTTTCAAAAACAATTGAAGCTCCTCTAAGCTGTCTGCACCAGAAGTAGGGGAAGTATCACGGCCATCCGTAAATGCGTGTACAAATACCTGTTCGCACTTAGAACCTTCTACAATATCAACCAAGGCGTTCAAATGATCGTGAGAGGAGTGAACCCCACCCCTGCTCAGCAAACCCATTAGATGCAGCTTAACGCCATTTACTTCGGCATATTTAATTGCCTCAAGCAACACACGGTTCTCCCTCAACGCATCTAACTCAATTTCTTTATTTATTCGTGCTAAATCTTGGTAAACGATTCGCCCAGCACCAATATTCAAATGACCCACTTCGCTATTCCCCATTTGACCCTTTGGTAAACCGACGTTCTCACCAAACGTTTTCAATGTCGAATTTGAGTAGGAACCAATATAATTATCAAAATTGGGGGTCTTTGCAGTTGATATTCCATCGGACTTACCACCATCTCCAAGCCCCCATCCATCTAAAATAATAAGTGCTGCTTTTTTCATCTCGTCTTTGGTAATTCAATTTTAAACTCGAGACCTTTCCCTGGCTTAGAATACGCAGAGATGTTACCATCATGCGCTTCAATGATCTCCTTCACTAAAAACAGCCCAAGTCCAGTGCCTTTTTTCGATCGCGTTTCTTCATTTTCTACGCGATAAAACTTATTGAAAATCTTTCTCAGATCCTCGGCTTTCAACCCTGGACCATCGTCCTTAAGGACAAGGCTCACGAATCGATCTTTCTCCCTTGCTTCAATGCTAAATGCAGAATTTGGGGCATACTTAAGTGCATTCTGAATTATGTTTTCCAAGACCTGTTCTAGTGCATTTTCATCCACAAAAACCTTTATTTCCGCATCGATGTCTATCGTCATCTGAATTCCCTCTTTTTCAAGCATGAGCCGATTTCGATCGAACACTAGACTTACTATGGGTAATAACTGCTGGGCTGCTTGTTTGAGTTGGTATTTACCAGAATCGATGCGAGAGGCGGTTAATATGTTTGAAACCAATTTCTCCAATCGACCCATATTTTCTAAACCTGAGTCAATCATTTTCGCAGTGTTCTCCTCACTTAAATTTTTCCTATTCAAAGTTTGAAAATTCAATTTGGCCGCTGCCAAAGGCGAATTCAACTCATGCGTGGTAGCAAGTAGAAAGTTTCGCTCTTGTTGGGCCAAACGCTGTTCTCGAACGGCATACCTACGTATGAAAATCGCTCCCAAGAAGAGTAGTGAAATGAACACCGTTCCTTCCCCAAGTATCATGTATAGCTTTTTGCGCAGTTCATCTTGCAATTCCAATGTAGGTTGATTCGAGGTCGCGTATATCAACTCAACATTTAGGTCATAAATCAGAAATGCCCACCAACTAAATTGAACCAGAACATAGGCCAACAGGACATAAAGTAGCAGAAGCGTTGGTGGCGACTTTTTCATACTGCAAATGTACGGTTGCTACCTTGGAGTAGTAATGAGAAATAACAGCATAAAAAAAGGCGACCCGAGGATCGCCTTTTAGTGGTGCCAGCTGGATTCGAACCAGCGACACACGGATTTTCAGTCCGTTGCTCTACCAACTGAGCTATGGCACCGCCATAATTGGTAATGTTGCATTACCATCCTGTTCATCGAACAGGGCGGCAAATGTAAAAATTAATAGAAATGGTAAAATGTATTTTTAGCTAACAATGAAGAACCTTTGTATCGACATTGGAAACACTCGAACCAAGGTTGGCCTATTTCATGGCGAGAAGCTCTTGGAAACATTCATCATAGTTGAAGAGCAACACAGAGTCAGAATCGAAGCACTCACAAACGAGCTCGATTTTGACCGAATTCTGATCTCGTCTGTTCGTAATCTAAATCAGGAACCGTACAAAGCACTTTTATCCAAGAAGGGCGTTATTGTAGCTAACCACACGATGAAAACACCGCTTTCTCTGAAATATGAGACTCCTGAAACATTGGGTCTCGATCGAATTTTCGCAGCAATTGGAGCACAGCAAATGTTTCCAGGATATTCCACATTATCGATTGATGCAGGAACATGCATCACATATGACATATGCGATGCGAATTCGAATTATATAGGAGGCGCGATTTCGCCAGGAATCAAAATGCGATTAAAAGCGCTGAATGCATTTACGGATAAGCTTCCAGATCTTGAAATAATTGAGACGCCTGTAACTATTGGCACCTCTACTACCTCTTCTATGCAAATGGGCTCAAAAGAGGGTGCGATATACGAAATGGACGGTTTCATCACTCATTTTCGAAGGCGATTTGGAGACCTTAAAGTAATCTTAACAGGTGGAGACACATCCTTTTTTGAACAAGCGCTGGAAAATGCCATTTTTGCGGCCCCGAATTTGGTCCTCCAGGGAATGAATTCGGTTTTGCTTTTTAATAAGCCCACCAAATGAAGCATTTACTACTTCTGATCTTTTCCGTTTCTGCATTAAGCCTGCTGGGACAACGAAATACGTTTTCCCCATTTTCCATCTATGGACTTGGGGAGCCTTCAAAAAGCAGCACAACGGCGATGTCGTCCATGGGCCACACACATGCCGCTTTGCTTGATCCAACAATGATTAATCCAATCAACCCATCGAGTTACACAGATATTACACGGCCGACCTTCAATTTTGATGTCAAAAACGAACTACTCACTTTGAGCTCTGGAACGACAACCCAAGCGAGTAACTCATTTTCAATTAAGAACTTCTCCTTCGCGTTTCCAGTAATAAACGATACGAGGAAATTTAAACGACGCATGGGTTTGAGTTTTGGACTAGCGCCGCTCACGAGCATGGGTTACGATTTATTCGAGACAGAAGAAATTCCAGACCTTGGCGCAGTTGAGTATCGGTTCTTCGGCGATGGCGGAATAAACTCTCTTCATGCAGGTATTGGTTTTGATTTGCTCACGGATAAAAAAAGAACGAACTATTTAAGCCTTGGGGCCAATGTAAATTACGTCTTTGGTCAGATTTCGAAGAATAGAGTCACTCAACTCGACCCGGCCTCCGCTGCGACGAATTTGTACCGATTGGATAATCTAGAAATCAGTGACGTCGACTTTAACTCTGGTCTTCGATTTACGCATGTGGATACCATAAAACGCGTTACGTATGGTCCCGACAGCGCCAAAAAGGTTACCAAGTCCATCGTACTTTTTTCATTTGGCGCCTATGTGAAACCAGCATCCAAACTGAATGCCTTCACGCAATCTGTTCAATACACGTTTAGCGATTCATTCACGCGCCCAAGCGTAATTGACACCCTAACTGAATCATCTGGTAATGTTGCCACAAACTCTCCAATGACATTCGGGTTAGGCCTCAGCATGAACCTAAGTAGAACATGGACTGTATCTGTGGACTATGCTCAAACCGCTTGGTCAAACCTGGTAATAAATGGAACGAATGCTGGGCTCTTCGATTCGCGACGTTTTGGAATCGGAGCTCAGTTCATTCCCGATCCTTTTGCCAGGGGTAAGGGTTCATATGTAAAGAACATTCGATACCGGACTGGCTTTATCTTCGAACAGACGATGCTAAACATTTCAGGATCTCAGCCGTTGAGATACGGAGCTACATTTGGGTTCGGCTTTCCACTATCAAAAGCATCATCATCAACGTCCATGTTAAATATTGGCGCGGAAGTTGCCAGAAGAGATACACCGGGGATAAGCCTCACAGAAACCTATTTCAATGTTCATGCTGGATTTACAATCACTCCACATCGATATGATCAATGGTTTGCAAAAAGAAAATACGACTGATTAAAGACAGAAAGATGAAACGATTAGGATTAGTACTTACAATGACAATGGCGTTTTTTGCCGTGGCAAAATCACAGCAAATCAGGACTTACACGTCGAGTGATGAGGACAGCATTGCCTGCATCACCGCCGCCTCCTTATATATTGAATTCTTTAAGCAAGAAAACTATACTGATGCCATTAACGGATGGAGACAAGCCATTAAGATTTGCCCGAAGTTTTCCGAATCGCTTTGGGTAAACGGGTCGAAAATGTACCAGTCGTTCATTGCTGCAGAAGAAGACAAAGCGAAGAAGGGTGTGTTGGTAGATACGCTGGAATGGATCTATGACCAGCGCATACTTCATTTTCCAGAGGGAAAGGGAAAAATTTATGGTCGCAAGGGAACGGATATGGCCAAGTTCCGGTCATCAAAACCTCAAGAAGCCCACGAAGAGTTGAAAAAAAGCTACGACATTTTGAAACTAGATATGGAGCCAACCGCTCTAATCTATTACTTCAAGACCGCTTATGACATGCATAGAAAAAAGCTAGTTGAAAACACGTTTGTACTGGATCTATATGGCCCAGTTAGCGACGTTATCAGGAATAATAAAGATGGTCAGTATGGGAGCGCGTATCTATCTGCGCAGAAGAATATTGACAACATGGTCGGAAAAGTAGCAGGCGATTGTGAAACATTAATTGGCATTTTCAAACCAAAGTTTGATGCAAACCCAGATGATGAAGCTTTGTTGGATCAAATAACTGGATTGCTAGATAAATTGGATTGTACTGAGGATGATTTTTACCTTCAAGTAGCCGTGGCTAAGTATAAGCTAAACCCAAGCGCTGACGCTGCATTTAGCATCGGAAAAGCGTATTACAAACGCAAAAAGTATGGAGATGCGAACAAGTTCTTTACGGAGGTAGTAGGTGGCACGGAAGACAAAGACATGTTATTCGAGTCATATCAATATATGGCGGCAGGTTACCTAAGCACCGGTCAACCACAATCTGCCAAAACCTACGCTTTAAAAATGCTTGGAATCAACCCTAACTCAGGAGATGCATATATCATAATTGGAAATGCGTATGCGAAGGGTAAAGGGGATTGTGGTAAAGATGATTGCACAGCCCGGGCGGCATATTGGGCGGCAGTAGACAAATTTCAGAAGGCCAAAGCGGTGGACCCTAGTGTGGCGGAAAAAGCGCAACAATACATTAACTCCTATTCGGCACAATTTCCAAAAAAAGAAGAATGCTTCTTTGTCGGGATGACCAACGGTCAAAGCTACACTTTGGAATGTTGGATTGGAGAAACCACTACGGTCAGAACGCGTGATTAAATTAGGTCAGAAACTCATACTAAACATCCTAGTAACTTCGGTCATTGGGGTGTTTTTTGGTTCTTGTGAGAACGACATCGACGAAGTCAATCGTGTCACTACACATGTAGAGTTGCCCGTACAAACGATTATCCAAAGCAAGATAACCTACACTGATTCAACAAGGGTCGAGTTTACTGTTGAGGCTGGGAAAATTGATCGATACCCAAGCGAGGAAGACCCTAGAGACGAGTTTTCAAATGGTGTAGAAGTCATAACTTACAGTAAGTCCGGCGCCTTTGAAAGTCAAATAAACGCCGAGAACGCTACGAACTATCTGAATCGAAAAATCATGATAGCTAGAGATAGTGTGGTTCTTAAAAACTTCGAAGGAAAGACGCTTAAGACTGAATTGCTTACATGGGATGACGAGGCCAAGCGCATTTACACGGATGAGTTTGTAGAAATCATTACTCCAAATGAAATTTTATTTGGGGATGGTCTGGAAGCTAAATCGGACTTTTCTGAATACGAAATTCAAAACATAAAAGGTCGGATAAAGGTTGATTCTGAAGAACCTCAACAAGAAACTGAACACACTCAATGAACCACTATCACAAAATCATGGAAAAGTTCTGGCTATTCATTGCCATTGCTAGCTTCATTTTCGCTGTATATAAAACTGGAGAAATCGGCATCGAAGAATCGCTGATGTACTATTTGTTCCCCTTTATCGCCGGCATTTTATTCTACATGAGGTATTTTGTTCGGAAACGCTTTGAAAAACGTTCCGGTGAAGATTAAGCCACTTGGCTTAATTTTGAATTCAAACCCATGGACGCCCCCTCCTCACTGACGATCATCTTTTTCATCATACTCACGCTGATTCTTTCTGCCTTTTTTAGCGGTATGGAAATCGCATTTGTGTCAAGCAATAGATTAAAAATTGAGCTTGACAAAAAGCTCGGACTTTACCCAGCCCGGATCTATTCGTTTTTCAATAAAAATCAGAGCAAATTCATCAGCGCGCTTCTTTTGGGCAACAACGTAGCCTTGGTAGTGTATGGAATTTTCATGGCCGACCTTCTTGAAGACCCAATTCTGAAGTGGCTCTCTCTCATCCCAAACGAAGGCGCAACTAAGGTTTTGGTCCTACTTATTCAGACCATCATTTCCACCGTTGTTATCCTGATTTTTGCTGAATTTCTTCCTAAAATTCTCTTTCGCATCAACCCGAATCGGAAACTTGATCTATTCATCGTTCCCGTGCTCATCATTTGCGGCCCCATCTTCTTTCTTGTCTGGTTAATTTTTGAGCTAATCGGATATGTTCTGAAGTTATTTAACACTCCTTTTGAGGAAAGCGAGTACGCGTTAGGACGGGTCGATTTGGACCACTATATAAAGGAGGCAGCGGCTACCTCAAGTGAGGTGTCTGAAATTGAAAATGAACTTCAGATCTTTCAAAACGCCTTAGATTTTTCGAGTATCAAGGCACGAGAATGCATGGTCCCCAGAAACGAGATACAGGCTCTTGAGTTCAATGACAGCATCGAGGTACTGAGCAGAACTTTCATTGATACTGGTTATTCCAAAATTCTCATTTATAAAGATTCGATCGATAATGTAATCGGGTATGTGCACTCGTTTGAACTATTTGGAAGACCATCTGCAATCAAAAACATATTGCGTCCGATGGCAATTATCCCAGAAACCACAACAGCGGATAAAGTTTTAAAAACCTTAATCGATCAAAAAAAGAATGTTGCCCTAGTGGTCGACGAATATGGTGGCACTTCTGGAATGCTAACCTTGGAGGATATAGTGGAGGAAATATTTGGGGAAATTGAAGACGAGCACGATCTAGAAGAATCTATCGAACGCAAATTACCTGATGGCGGCTTTGCTTTCTCGGCACGTTTAGAGATTGATTACATAAACGAATCATACAATCTGAACCTACCGGTCTCTGAAGAATACGAAACATTAGCGGGTCTTATCATAGAAGAAAATGAAGACATTCCCGATCAAGGTGATTCATTGATCGTTGGAGACTTTGAAGTCGAAATCAGCAAGGTAAGCGGCAATAAAATTGAGGAGGTAATTTTACGTCCCTCAGAAAGTGCGAATTAGCGCTTCAGATTCAATCGAGACGTGTATTTTCGCGGACAATTTTTAAAAGCTAGAAACCCATGGCAGCAATTGGTTCCATTCGAAAGCGTTCAGGCCTATTAATCGTTATAATAGGTATGTCCCTAGTATTATTCCTTCTCGGCGATTTATTTAGCGGAGGATCGAACCTCTTCACCAATCAAGACGTCAGTGTCGGCACCATTGCCGGACAGGATATTAATCAGCGCGATTACGAGATCAAAGTTCAGGAAGCTATTGACAAACAATTCGGCCCGGAAGGATCGACTGAACAGCAAAAGCAGCAAGTCAGAGAGCGCGTTTGGCAACAAATGGTGAATGAACGAACGCTTAAAAAAGAATTTGCTCAGTTAGGAATATCGGTTAGTCCAGACGAATTATTGGATCAGGTTCAAAACACACAACAAGGCAGCATACTCTATCAATACTTTTCTGATCCGCAAACGGGTCAAGTAATTGAGCAGTTCAGAGATCCTGTTACTGGTGGATTGGACTCACCGAAGGTTTTAACAGCAATCCAGAACTTAATCAACAGCGAAAACGCCAAGGACTGGTTGCCAATTGAGGCAGCGATTAAAGAAGATGTTGCAAACAGAAAATATGCTACGCTTGTCGGAAAAGGGTTATACGTAACAACCAAAGAAGCGGAACATTTGTTCAATGAAAAGAACACTGAAATGGCATTTAGCTATGTCATAAAGGAGTTCATGTCCATTGCAGATGATAAGTATGAAATCAGTGAGTCAGATTATCAGACATACTATAATGCCCACAATCATGAAGCATCCTTCCAAGGTGAGGACGAAACACGAGACATTAAATATGTTGAGTTTAGTCTAGAACCATCTGCTGAGGATATTTCGGAAATCACTTCAGAGCTTACTGGCATGGTAGCCCCATTTTTGGCAGATTCGAATGATACCGCATTCATCCTAGAAAACGGTGAATCTTCGCTTGAATCGATGGTTCGATATTTCACAGATAAAGACATCCCCGCGCCAATTAGAGACACTGTGATGAACGCCTCTATTGGTTCTGTATTTGGTCCCTATCGTTTTGGCCAGAATATGCTGATCTCAAAATTGAGCTCGGTTCGATTAAGTCCTGACTCAATTCAAGCAAGTCACATACTGCTTCGTGTTGACGATGGAGACACAAATAAGATAAACGCAGCCCGCTTAAAGCTGGATTCAATACGAAATGTGGCACTATCTAAGAAGAACTTCGCTGAACTAGCAAAAGAGTATTCGGATGACCTCGGTTCAGGAGAAAATGGTGGCGAACTCGATTGGTTTACACGAGGCCGCATGGTGCCTGAATTTGAAGAGGCAAGCTTCGCAGCTAAAACTGGCGACATGGTATTTGCCGAAACCCAGTTTGGCGTTCACTTGATATATGTTACGGATCAAACGGAATACAAGAAGAGTTACTTGCTTTCTTCGGTTGACCTTCCAATCGAACCATCCAAGTACACCTCTGATGGAGTTTACAAGAAGGCGAGTGTATTCTCTGTAGAAAACAACACTCAAGAAAAATTTGAATCATCCGAGACATCGCAAGCATTACCTGCCGATGGATTAAGATTAGGAGAAGAGATGATCGCGCAGATCGGTCCCAATTCTAAAGAAATTATTCGCTGGGCCTACAATGACGAAACTGAAATAGGCAAAGTGTCAACTCCTTTTGAACTGGATAATAAGATAGTTGTTTGCGTATTAACAAACATCCGAGAGAAGGGAACCATTTCAATGGAATCGGCCAAGATCTTCATGAAGCCCGAAATTATTCGAGAGAAGAAAGCCGCGGAATTGACGGAAAGCTTCGGCACGTATTCAACTTTGGAAGAAGCGGCATCTAACGTCCAAATGGATATTCAACGAATCAGCAGTGCTCGCTTTGATGACAACAATCTTCCGAGCGGCCTTGGTCGCGAAATCACCCTTCTAGGTGCCTTAGGTGCCATGGAATCAGGTTCAGTTTCGAAGCCTATCGTGGGTAACAGAGGAGTTTTTGCAATTCGTTTAGATGGGAAAAATCTTCCAAGCGATGAAATGAACCTCGAATCGATTCGAACCATAGAGCACAATAACTTTGCTAACCGCGCAAATCGTTCGGCTGGAGAGGCAGTAAAGAATGCCGCTGGCGTAGAAGACAACCGAGGTCGGTTCTACTAAAAACTCCTTCGTAATTTTACGTAATTTTAGTGTTTCTATAACACCAACCCCGAGAAGCATATTACCTTTGACGAGTTGATGAAGCACTCCATTTTCACCGTTTTTATTTTACTCACTGGGTTAACCTCTCAGGCTCAATCTTCGTTTGATCAGCAACTGACAGAAGCTTCAAACATTAGACTTACGGTGAATAACGTAGGTACCTTTGGAAATGGCTTTAGAGGAAGCTATGATCTTTTGGATTTTGCCTCTGCCGAATTTCCTGCAAATTCTGGCATCGAGCACCTTTTCGAAGCTGGTATTTGGATCGGCGGAAAGGTTGATGGTGTCGAAGTGGTATCGACCGCCGCGTATGACCAGTCTTCTGGATACAGTGCTGGCAAGGCTGGCTACGAATTTAACGGAGAACTGGGTTCCGCGTTCCAAATTCGATCTTCTCTCTTTGACAGCCCTAACTACTCACCTGAGGCTGTTTCGCATCAAGACTTTATTGCGGATTTTTCAGATAAAAATATTCTCGTTCCAGGCACGAGTACTCCGATTCAAAACCATGACAATCCCATGAATGTGCAAGTGCACTTTGAATCGTACAACTGGAACTATTCCTTTAGCGATTTCATGATCATTTGTAACTACACGGTTACGAATGAAGGCACCAAACCGATAGACGATATGTATATCAGTATGTGGAGCAATGAGGTTGTTAGAAATACAAACGTAACCCCCGCTGGCCAAGGCGGCAGTGCGTTCTATGACAAAGGTGGAAATGGGTTTATTGATTCGCTCAATTTAGCTTACTGTTATGACGCCACTGGTGATGTTGGGTTTACAGAGAGCTTTATTGGGCATATGTTTCTCGGGGCTGAAGACAAAGGAGGATTTCGTCATCCAAAAACGGACGATTCTATCAAAGCCAATTATCAAACGTGGCAATTCAATTCCACCGCCCAAGACTTTTTCTTTCCTCAATCGGAGACACAGCGCTACGCAAAACAAACAGACGGATTCAATCAATGGCCCTGTTGGTCAGAAACCGGATCCCCTGATCCACGTTGCGGCGGTTTTCAACAACAGACAATTCAAGATGCAATCAGCGCACCTGGAAACAGAAGCGACCTTCTTTCCATTGGCCCCTTCAAGGATGTACAGCCGGGGGAATCCATAACGTTTGCATGGGCGTGGGTTTTCGCCAAAAAGAACGAGGATGGAAAACCGAATATTGACAACACCACAAAGCAAAAGGCCAATCTTATTGAACATGCCCAATGGGCGCAAACCGCCTATAATGGAGAAGACATCAACTTCAACGGCGTCTTAGATCCAGGAGAAGATAGCGATGGTGATGGGGTTATCACGCGATTCATCTTACCTACTCCCCCAGACATTCCTAAAACCAAAATTATTGCCAGAGAAAAAGGATTGGACATTTATTGGAGTCTTAACTCTGAGTTATCTGTAGATCCGATTACTCAAGAGAAGGATTTCGAAGGGTACAACATTTACCTAACCAAACTAGGCGACGACGTGGCGAATTCACTGAATTTGACTGAGGCTCTCAAGCTTGCCGCTTCGTTCGATACGGAGAACAACAATTTATTCTACGACTCAGGGTTTGAATCGGTTCTTCTCGAAAACCCCGCAACGTTTGAGGGTGATTCGAATACTTATCACTACAAATACAGCATTAATGGATTGGTAAACGGATGGCAATATATTGTGGCAATCACTGCTTTTGACCGAGGAGACAATGAGAGCAATCTAGAGTCTCTAGAAAGCTCCTTATTGGGAAATAATTTCCGTGTTTTCCCTGGAACTTTGGAGAACAGCAAGTTTGAAGAGTATGGTGGAGATCTCAATAATTTACAATCTCGGTTAAACTCTGACCTATCAGATAGCTTGGAACAATACAGACCGTATGCCTATCCGAACCCTTATTACGCCGGAGCTTCGTGGGAAGGTGTTTCAACCTTTGAGGAGGATAAAAAAATCAACTTTGCCAACCTGCCAAAGCGTTGCGTTATTCGGATATTCACACTGTCGGGTGACTTAATTAAAACGATAACCCATGATGAGAACTACGACGGTTCAAGTCAGAGGTGGTATGAAACCTATTCCGACCCATCTAAAACTGTATTCTCAGGAGGAGAGCATAGTTGGGATCTCTTAAGTGAAGATGCGCAAATCATTGCGCGTGGCACGTACCTCTTTTCTGTTGAGGACCTTGAAACAGGAGCATTTTGGAAAGAAAAATTCGTCATTATTAAATAAACTACTCGTCAATTAATCGCTCAAATAAAACGTCATGAAATCAATTTTACTCTCGCTCTTACTTCTCTGGGTCTCTTGCATAGCATTCGCCCAATATCCCGTCGTTAGCATCTCGGATATTCAGTTTGTCACACAAGCTGCAACCGGAAACTGTGACGACCAGACCACGTACCTCGGCGACACCGTCATCATTCGGGCCAAGGTGGTGGCTGATGGATATGAATCAGTTCCAAGTGGAATAGCAAGCGCCGCTACTGGACACAAAAACTTTTGGTTGCAAGAAGGAAATGGAGGGCCATTTTCAGGGATCGATATTTTCAGCCTGTCAGGCTCGAGCGTTTCTGAGGATATTCACAACCTGCTAGCTGGAGATTCGGTTGAAGTAGTTGGGGTAATTGATGACTATAACGGTGAAACAGAATTAATCCCATTAGAAGGAAACAGCATTACGCTCTTAAGTCAAAACCTTGACATCACGCCTGCGGTGGCGGAAATTGCTGATTTGAACGATGCCGATCGAAACAATCTTCTTCAAACGGGCGAGCAATGGGAGGGTGTTTATGTGGAATTCCATAACGTAACTGTTGCCTCAGTCGATTTCTTTTCTGGAGGCTCTAGAGTTAGTTTCAACGTTGAAGATCAATTTGGAAACTTAATAAATGTCTCTGACCGATACCGTGTTCAAAAGCTCCCAGGTGAGGGAGGAACATTCGTTGCGCCTAATGTTGGTGACCAAGTAGATACGTTACGTGGAATCATATTGCACAGCAAAAATAACTGTGCCGGATTCAGCGGCCGAGGTTATGAACTACACCCGTTCAGCGAATCGGATTATGTATATGGAGCCTCAGCACCAAGGATTTTCAATATTACTCGGACTCCTACCGTGCCAAGTTCAACAGATGATGTTACTATCAATGCAGACATCACCGATAACGATGGAAATGTTGTGAGCGCTACGCTTTACTACGCAACGGGTACCACAGGAGCATTTACATCAACTGCCATGACCCTCGCTAGCGGAGAGACATACGAAGCTGACATTCCTGCCCAGTCAGATGGCACGCTCGTGCGATGGTATTTGGTAGCAGAAGATGATAGTGGGTTGGTCACAACATTGCCAAATTCAAACCCAGCCACATTGACCTATCTGTACAGAGTGCGTGATAATGGATTGACAATCTATGATCTTCAGTACACTCCATATAGCGCGGGAACAAGCCCTTATGTTGGCGAATCTGTTTCCGTTGAAGGCGTGGTTACCGCAGGTGTAAATTCCACCGATACTGGAGACTTAGGTTCGGTTTACATTCAACAAGAAAACCAGCTGAGTTATGCGGGAATCTGGTTGATGCAAGGCACCAATCTTACATCGTTAAACAGAGGTGACAAAGTCAGTGTTGAAGGAGTCGTTGCCGAAAACTTCGGCATGACGGCCCTGACTGATATCGCATCCGTATCGGTAACGGGATCGGGCACCATCTCTCCAACGGTATTAAACCCTGATAGTTTTTCCATCTACAATGCAGCAAGCCATGAGCAATATGAAGGCATGTTAATCAAATTTGAACATCCAACTGCGGGCGAAGACCTTTATTTGGTCGAGCAAAATGCTGATGCTCAAACAGGCAATAACTATGCGGAATACCGAGTTGGGACCGATGAGTTTAATCCCTCATCTGGAACACGAATCATCGCTGGTCGAAACGGAGCAAACAGTTCGCTCTACGTATCCTATGTCAATGACTCGCTTTGGGAGGTTTCGAGTGGAATTATGAACGTACCAGCTAATGTTGTGCATTACGGTGAATACATGGAATCGATCTCAGGAATCATGTATTACAGTTTCGGAGATATGAAGCTCTTTCCACGAAACAACAACGACATTGTAAATTATGGCGGAGGCCCCGTATATGCATCTGCTTACCCTGCAGAAGACACAGTTTGCCTAGGTGAGACTGTTCAGTTCGTAAATAATTCTTCTGCGGTGGCGGATCAATTTGACTGGACATACAGCGACGGTGGAACCGCGTCAATTAAATATCCAATGTACGCCATCACCACTCCTGGAATGCACTCAATTACGATGACTGCTACAAACACGGTAGACGGTGAAAATGACCAGACCATTTTAACAGATGCTGTATTTATTGACACGTCAGCCAACTGTGGCCTCGGTGTTTTTAATCATAAGGTTGAATTTGCTGCGGTTTATCCAAATCCGGCACATGATTTTATCTATGTCGAATCATCCAACATCTCTGGTAGTATGATGGTGTCCATGTTCGATCTAAGTGGAAAGAAAGTAATTAGCACCACATCATACATTCGACGATCGAAAGTGGATCTAAGCGAACTTCAATCTGGCCTTTATTTGATTGAGGTGCGTAATAATGAAGGTGCGCTTATCGCAACACAAAAGGTCGTTAAAGACTAGACGACTGGTCTGTGCCACTGAAACCAAATAATATCATCCTATTTGTATGCATCGGCCTCCTTGGGATCGGTGCGTGCAAAAAGGGCGCTCCATTGGAAAATGAAGCACCCGAGACTCACTTGTCTGTTGGTGCAATTAACCTGACTGGTCAGGCTCGCCTGAATAGCTTGGTAAAGCTCGAGTGGTGGGGAACAGATCCGGACGGATACATCACCGGTTTTGAATTCAGTTTTGATGAAAATGTTTGGCACTTCACGGAAAGCCAGGATTCTACCTTTCTATTTACAATCACGGAAGGTAGCGACACCATAGATATCGATTTTTGGGTGCGTGCCGTAGACAATTCAAAGGTAGTAGACGCATCGCCGGCGTATCTCAGCATCCCTCTAAAAAACACCCCTCCAGAAGTTTCATTCGTGGATGAATTGATGCCCTCTGATACGGCGTTCAATCTTCTTACATTGGCTTGGGATGCCGTTGACCTAGATGGATTTGAATCAATTAAGGAAATCCAAATCAAGGTAAACGAAGGCGATTGGATTACATTTAGCCCAAGATCGGCTGATGGCGAAACAGAGTTTGCGACCTTGGTTCCAGAAAATCCGAAGGCCACGGGCCCTGCCTCCGCTAGCCTATTCAGCGAATCGGGTGATGTGCTCGGAACAAGCACTTCATTGAGATTAAATGGGTTGAACAGCATCTATATCAGAAATGTAGATCTCGCCGGATCTGTCAGCATTGAAGACACGCTTGACAACATTTATTTCAACGGGCAAACGGAAGATTTACTTGTATTAGGCACCAGCAGTGCACTACCAAACGCGTTTTACAAATCCCAGCTTGATGGAATCGGAGTAAGTTTTGATTTCATCGATTATGTTTTGGAGGATCGAAAAAACATGCCTCGTGTTTGGAACCCTTCCATGTCGATTTTGTTATCCCAATATGACAAGGTATTGATCTACGCTGCGGAGGATGTTGTGGTCAATGCTCAAACAAAACAGGAAGACATATTCTTAGAATTTGCGGCATCGGCCATTGATGGTTATATCAACAATGGCGGTAAAGTTTGGATTGTTAGCAGCATGCCCAACGGTCATAGCCCCAACAGCGCATTGTTCGGAATCTTACCCGTCGATAGTTTAAGCTCGTCACCACCCCCAAGCCAGGCCAGGTTGCCAATCGATTCATTGGCGGTTGGAGCGTTTGGCTATCCAGATTTAACATCAAACGCTCTTATCACCATTGATCCGTTTTATGCCTCGTCGGATGCGGAAATAATCTATGCTGCTCAGTTGACTAAAAACCTGGGCTGGTATGGGCCTGAAGACAACTGCATTGGGGTGCGCCGTAAGGTTTCGGGAAACACAGCGATGGTATTCATTTCGGTCGATTTGCATCGAATAAACAAGGATGAACCCGCTGTAGCCGCATTATTTGAGAAAATTCTTAAATCGGAATTCAATTGGTAGCAAGAAAGCTGGGACATATCGGTTTTTTAGTTTGCCTGCTCTCAATTTTGTTTGCTGGACGCAGCTTTGGACAAAACGGTAAACTAGAAGGAACCATCATTGACAAGGAAACAAACGAAACCCTTCCGGGCGCCACAGTTATTCTAATTGGCACATACAAGGGAGCGAGCACGGACATGGATGGCCACTACGTCATTGAAGATATTAAACCCGGGGACTATGCAGTTAAGATCACCTACATCGGTTATAGCGATAAAATCATTAACGGCATTCAGATAGCGAAGGGTCAAACAAAGAAGCTTGACAGTAAAATTTCTCTACGATCAAATACTTTGGGTGAAGTGGTCATTGAAGGTGAACAAGTAATCGACCTGGAAAGCGGCAAGTCTGAAATAAAAATAAGTCAGGACGATATATCGGAAATGGCTGTTCGAGAAGTTCAGGACATTGTTAAAATGCAGGCCGGCGTTAGCGAGAACCCTGATGGGCTGCAAATTCGGGGAGGCAGGGTCTATGAAACGCAGTATGTAGTTGATGGTATTTCGGCTCAAGATCCACTCGCGGGAACAGGATTTGGGGTTAACGTGGCTTCGGATGCTGTTAGTAGCGTTACCGTGATTACCGGTGGCGCGGGCGCCGAATTCGGTGATGGATCGTCGGGTGTAATTTCAACACAAATCAGGGAAGGTGGAGATAAACTGGAAGTGAGTGGAAATTGGTTGACTGACAACTATCTCACCAACAGAAACAAAGGCTCGAGTTGGAACACTGATATCTGGCAGTTTTCTTTGGGAACACCGATACCATTTACAAAGAAGAAACTCACGTTGTTCACCACTTCTAGCGTAGAATTGACGGACACATATTTTCGAACTACAGCCACTCAACTTCACTCATCGCTGTTCACCAAAAATGATAGTCTTTGGGCGCCTCGGCAAGACAACAAATGGTCAAACACAGTTAAACTCGCCTATACAGTGCGGCCAGGCTTCAAGATTTTCTTGACAAATCAGCACTCTTTAAGCATTAACCAAAATACACGGACACTTCAAATTGTTGGGTTCGACGCCGTGGTCAGACCAGGTTTCCAATATGAGTTCAGCGAGAACCTAGATAATGCGACCACATACACGCATCAATCCAATTTAAGTGTGCTAGGAATGACCTATTCATTTCCAAGCAACAAATTGACCGTGACCTCGAACATTGGTCGATTGTTTACAAACCTACGCGCCGATGCAAACGGGCGTCCATTTCGAAGTGAAACCGTAGATCAGATTTACGACCCCGAATCTATTATTACAAACCCCGTTACTGCATTCAATCCTGGCGATTCCATTGTCTATGTAAATGCTGCTAATGGCTTGATAAACAATGGAGGTGTTTCACGGACGTGGCACGACCATTACGTTAGGGAGTACACGATAAAAAACATTGTCCATTATTATCCAGACAGTAAATTTCACAAATTCACATTTGGGCAAGAACATCAGGAAACACAATACCAATGGGCCGATGTCAACAGGCCATGGGTAGGTGCACCAATTCAAATTAATGACACGCTGACAACTCCATCAATTAGTGTCGGATCAAGCAGTGATATTTGGGCCGTAAATGCTGCTGATGGCGGTTTTTTTGCTGAAGACAACATTGTATATAAGGGCATTAATGCGACCCTCGGATTAAGATTAAACTATTGGGCATTTGGAAAATTTGTTGACGATGCGGTAGCTGACCCAAACGCCTTGGTTATTGACGAAGTGAGAAGCCGCTACGACAAACGAACCGTATCGATTCTAGGCCGCCGGTTCCAAGCAAGGTTGTTGCCGCGTATAAACGTTTCATTTCCGGTGACCGAGAATAACGTGCTCTATTTCAATTATGGACATAGCATGCGCTTGCCGCATCCGCGTTTTGTTTACGCTGGACTAGACCCGGTCTATCAGGATCGAGGCTACCTCTCTCGCCTTGGTAATCCAGATTTAAAACCTGAGACAACCGTGTCTTATGAGATGGGGATTAAATCGCAGGTGACTCGAAATTTGGGGGTAACCTTTACCGCATTTAATAATGACAAATACGATTACATCGTTACAAGAACGATTATTATTAAGGATCAGACGGGGCGATTGGTTGACAAAACCACCTCCATTAATCAAGACTACGCGCGCATTGTAGGGCTCGAGCTAGGATTAAACTATCGCCTTGGAAAATACATCCGTACTTTCTTTAACGGCGCGTATCAAGTCGCTACAGGGAAGTCAAATTCTGCCGCAGAATCATTGCTTCAGATTCGACAAACCGGATACGTCAACACTACCAAAGAGCAGTATTTAGCTTGGGACAGACCTTGGGACTTTAAGGCTGGCGTCATTTTTAGAGCGGATTCGAACGTTCATATTGGTAAAATCCCACTCAATGGCTTTCGTGTCTTTATAACGGGAACGTATAAATCGGGCCTTCGATACACACCATATACATACGTGGGAGACAATGACATTGGAAGGCCGATGTATTTCGAGGTCATTGACCAACCGTATTCTGAAATTGGTAAGAGTTGGCACTGGGTTGATCTGAAAATCACGCGAGATTTTGTGACAAAAAAGAATCGCGGCGCATCCTTAAGCATGGAGATTAAGAACATCTTGAACGTTCAAAACACCCAAATCGTTAATCCAGTCACAGGGAAGGCATACGAGTATGGAGATGCGGTTCCTGAGAGTTGGAGAGACCCTGCATACCCTAGTCCGCTTGATTCAAATGAGCCCCCGATGAATCCCGCCCGATATACAAGCGGACGTCAAATACTTTATGTTTTATCCTTTCGATTTTGATGAAGGCTCGACAATCATATCAACTATTGGTGCTGGCAATGCTGTTGTCCTTGACAAGCTTCGGGCAAATACTTCCTAACCTTGGAGGCCAACGCGCGGGAATTTCATCCATTACCTTTTTAAAGAATGATATAAGTCCAAGATCAGTGGCCATGGGAGGCGCAAACCTTACCCTTTCCGCAGATGGTATGTCAACGTTTCACAACCCGGCATTGATGGCCCAAAACGATATGATTCACGTTACATTGAACGATCTTTCGATTGGAGCGGGAATTCAACAGGGTTGGATTTCAGGGGTGCTGCCACTACCAAAATCGACGAGTGCCATTGGACTAAATGTTAACTACATGTCAAGCGGATCGATGAAAGTTCGAACGGAATTTCAACCGACGGGAACCGGAGAGCGATTCTATTCAAATCAAGTGGCGACCGGACTCGCTTTCGCTAAAAAACTCAGCGATCGATTCAGTTTTGGGGTAAACCTCAAATATGTGTATGAACAGCTTGCACAGTATCGTAACAGCACCGTTGCGGCCGACCTCGGATTCCTCTATTCTACAGACATAAAAGACTTAAAGTTTGGAATCGTCGTTCAAAATTTCGGAGGCAATTCTTCACTAAATGGCGATTATCTCGCCTCCGAATTCAATCGTAATGGAGTGAGCCTCGACAAAAACGCGGTGCCAACGGTCTTCCGACTTGGAACATCGATTCGCCCTTATCAGGATGAAAAGCAATCAATCCTTCTCGCGCTTCAACTAGAGCACCCGAACGACAATAGCGAAAACATTCGCTTCGGAGTTGAGTATGAATATCAGGAGCTACTGTACCTACGCACAGGTTATAAAATCAACGTGAAAGGAGAACGTTTTCCAACGCTGGGGGCTGGTTTTCGTCCAAAGTTCAAACGTAACGTGCTGATGGTGAACTATGCTATGAACATAACTCAATATCTAGGTACGATCCATTCTTTTGGATTGGACGTGGGACTAAACATGGATAAAAGAGAATGAAAATTCGAATATTAATATCAATGGTTCTCTCACTAAGCCTAATAGGTTGCGAAGGTTTTTTTGGCGATAAGACCGACATCAGTTTTATCGATACACCCGAATTTACCAATCGAGATGTGGCCTATGTTCCTATTCAACCAATTATTGAAGGGTTTCAAAGTCCTTCGGACGTTCTGGCTGGGTTTGACGGACTGATTTACGTTGTTGATGCTGGCACTGAAGAAATAATCGCCTATGATCAAGCGGGGCGAGAACAAGGGCGATTTAGCCTTCCGGGTGTTCAAAAAATTGCCATGGATCGGAAGCTTAATCTTCTTGCAATTGGAACATTTGACACGATAATAAATGAAGTGCCATACGAACTATCCACCATTTATCGAGTTAACCTGAGCACGTCTTCGGGTTTCGGATTACAACATGCCGAAGTCACGAATAAGCTGGTTCATCCATACTATTTTAAAAGCAGTTTCAGCAGTGTTGACGCAGAGGTTCAATTCACATCAGTTGATGTCAATTCCGACAACTCATATTACGCCGCTCGCATCGGCCCAAGAGATAATGACAATCAAATAGGCGGCCCTGATGATGGTGTTGTAATATTTAACAAGGCCGACGAGTACGTAAGCAATGTTTTTGTCTCCACAAACAATGGCTTTTTCAGGGGTTATTTTCAAACACCGTTGTGCCTTGCCACATACGCGAAACCGCCTCAAAGCCCTAGTGTTAGCGAAAGCAAAGACTTCTTCATCGCAATGGCAGACCCTTCGTTGCCTATAAAAGTACAGGCCATTCAATTTAATGAAAGCGAGTTTGGATCATCATTCAACGTGCAATTCTTAGATTTTTCGGACACCTCCGAAGCCAACGATTTTCTGTATCGACCTGGTAGGTTTCAAAACCCTGTTGACATTACAATCACCGGTGATGGCACGAACTACATTTTCGTACTCGATGCGGGGTCAGACTCTCTCTATCAGTTCACCTCAACTGGTAAAGAAGGTATAAACCCTCCTCCGGGATCATCAGAAACCAAAAACATAATCGCTTCGTTTGGCGGCACTGGGCAGGAAGCCACGCAGTTCAATAACCCTAGCGCGATTGCTTATTTGGATCAAATAGTATATGTCTGTGACCAAGGAAATGGAAGGCTCTTAAGGTTTAAGCTTACCACCGATTTTGATTAAGACTCTATTAATTCTCATCGTTACAATAATCAGCCTGTCCAATTTTGCACAAGATTCGACAAGGTCTCATTGGCACGTTTTGGGTTTGGATTTAACCGCAACACCCAGCTTTAGTCAAGATGATTTTAGAAAATTGAATCTAATTGTCTCGGATGAGGTGGTGGTCGATAAACGTTCAGTTCAAACCGTCGCTGGATTGGGCTACACTTTTTTCAAATGGTTTAAGAATCCATTGATGCCAAGCTTTGGCTTTCATGCTGGCGTTGGGCGTCTTCTTCGTTTCAAGGAATATAGCGTGAGTCCTGTGCTACACCCATTTAGCCTTCGCACCTTTTCAGGAAACATTTTCATCGGAGGGGTTGCAGTCAGGGCCAGCTGGAAATTAAAGAGAACACCGATAATTAACCTTGGCAAAACAGGTCTCTCCTTTAATGTACACGGCAGCGCCAATCTTGATAAATTTTTTGGTAGCTCATCTCAGTTGAATCAAACGAATTTCGTCCCATACGGACAAGTAGGGACTAGTCTATTATTAATGGGAAAGAATAAAGTCACTGGCGATTATATGTCGCATCCGATTCTTTCCTTTGATGCTGGGTTATCAAAACTCAGCGTGACCACATTTAGAGTATTTACAATAATCCCAATAACGGAATGGTAATCAAAAAACTTCTTCTCGGAACCCTAGTATGCTTTACCCTAGATGGGTTGGCACAAACGACGCTTCCAACATCTTTTGACTTTGCAACTGCCCCAGCTACCATGCCAACTGGATGGACCACGAACTCAACAGCCAACTATTCAACAGGCCTAGCTGATTTGTCTGGAGGAACAAGCAGAGCTGGAAAGCTGCAATCAACAGGACATAAAATCACCATTAATTTTTACGACGAACCGGGCGAGGTTAGCTATTTCCTTAAAAGCTACGGAACGGCTTCGTTTATGGGAACTTTTAGGGTAGAGGAGTCGGTGAATGGAACTACCTGGTCAACACTTGACACGTATAACAGCAATTCATTTGATGATAGTTGGACAGAATATAACAGCACACCCGACCCCGACTCTCGCTATATCCGATTCAACCTCACAAACAAAGTCTCTGGAACAAACGTCGGAATTGACAATGTTGAAATCGTGCAATATGTAGGACCAGAACAAGAAATCAACGCGGTTTATGAATCGGAAAACGTGCCAAATTCATCTGGAATTCAGTTTGCCGAGGCGCTTTCTTCCACCTATGAAGTGAAACTTGGGATTGAAAACTTAGGTACAGACAGCACCTTGCAACTAGGCAGCATTACATTGAGTGGTTCTGCCATGGGAGATTATACCATAACGAGTAGCCCATCCAGCATTCCCGCCGAAGATGCGGACACCATTACAATCGAGTTCACGCCAACGGTGATGGGAAATAGACCTGCCCAAATTTCCATTGCGAACAACGACCAAAACGAAGATCCGTATCAAATAAATTTGAATGGCGTAGGTGGGCTATCAGCTTCCGAACCAGGCGCGAACCCAGGCTCTGCCAGTACCACATATCTTAAAACTTGGAGGGCAAATGGCACCTTTGATCTAGTTACTGCGGACGGCTATATCACACTTATGCGCATCGGCGCTGCGGTAACGGATATTCCAGTAGACGGCATGTCCTACACTCTAGGAGAAGGAATTGGCAACTCAAAGGTGGTTGGTGTTGGCCCAAACAATAGTTTCCGAATTCGATCTGCAAGTGCGGAGACCGATTATCATGTAAGCATATTTGCATACAATGGCAGCGGCACCTTAACCAACTATCGCACATCCGATCCGCTCGAGGATATCGTATCAACCCCAGTGGCATCGATGGATGATGCGCAATACTGGAATGGTATTGATGAAACATCTTCTTCTTTTGTGGACGACCTAAACGACTTGATAAACAGCCACAGCGTACGATTTTACAGCAACTACGATGAGGATATGGTGCCAGGTTTTTTGGCTCGTGATACAGGCTCAGGACAGGAAGTAATAACTGGCGTATACAGCACCGAAAATGCCATTTATTCACCACCATTTGATTGGTCCAGCACCAACACGAATCGAGAACATACACTGCCAGCCAGTTGGATGCCAAGTGCAGGAAATTCTGGAACTCCTGAGTATCAAGATTATCATCACCTCTTCCCAACCATCGCAACTACAAATAGCCAACGAAGCAATAGACCTCTGGCTGAAGTGGTAAATGTGACAAACTCTTATGGAGGAAGCAAGGCCGGAACGGACGCTAACGGCAACTCCGTGTACGAACCTCGTGATAGTCAGAAAGGAGATGCAGCACGTGCAATCATGTACATGATGACAGCGTATGATTGGGCTCGATCCGAGCTTCAATCAAATGGGCCAAATCAAAATATGAACGTGCTTTTAGATTGGCACTTTTCTGACATGCCCTCCCCGTTTGAGCGTTCTCGTAATGATTATATCGACAGTCTTCAAGGAAATCGAAATCCGTTTGTGGACAGTATTCATTGGGTCTGCTACATAGACTTTAAAACGATGTCCTATAAAGCCGACCCCGACTCAACCTGTCTTGCGCTAAGCGGTGTTGTGGTAGAGCAACCTACCGACACAACAGACTCCACTATTTCGATCGGCCAAATTAACAGTGATTTAATCTGGGGTTTGTACCCTAATCCAACTTCAGATGCTGTTGTCATTTCTGGATTTGATTCTTATTCGTACCGGTTAATGAATTTACTTGGGGAAACAATCCAAATGGGATCAAAGTTGAGAAGTGAACCCATCTCGGTTTCTGACTTAGCAGCTGGATCGTATTTTATCGAAATTGTTGATGGCGAAAAAACTTACGGGTTCAAGAAACTAGTGGTAATCGACGACATCTAAGCTTAGGTTGAGAGGAAGTCTCTGACTGCAGCAACGAATTCCCGAGGCTTTTCAGCGTGAAGCCAATGTCCCGCACCATCAATGGTTGCTAGATATGAATTTGGAAAAAGCATGCGTATGTCAGGCCAATCGCTATCTGTGATATAGTTTGAATTCCCTCCTCGAATAAACAAGGAATCGCCCTCGTAATCCAACTCATCTAGCGCCTCACCAACGTTCTCAATGTTCGCCTCAATAGAGTCGAGATTAAAACGCCAAGCAAAGGAGTGTCGATCTGGGTGAAACAGACTTTTCATTAGGAATTGTCGCACCCCAGGTTCATCCAAAAATGGAATCATGTATGCTTCGGCATCGGTGCGTTTTTTCAATTCATCAAGCGGTACAGCCCTCAACGCTGCGAGCACATCTTGATGGTGCACGGCGTAAAACTTGGGACCAATATCCGCCACGATAAGTTTATCAACTCTACTTGGGAACTCCTGGGCAAGTTTAATGGCGACCTTCCCACCCATAGAGTGACCAAGTATATGCGCTGAATCGAGGTTAAGGCTATCCATTAATTCGATTACATCATGCACCATGGAGTCGTAAGAATGCACATCGCTATGTGGCGAACGACCATGATTTCGGGCATCAACGAGAATGACCTTGTAAGCATCTTCCATTAGCCGGCCTGGAGCCTGCCAATTATCCAGCATTCCCATCAATCCGTGTAGAATTACAATGGGCTTCCCTTCGCCAAGAATCTTATAATTTAACTTCATTGCAGCTTCGCCAAATACATTTGAACTGTATTCTCTAGACCAAAGTACAGCGCATCAGAAATTAACGCATGCCCAATCGATACTTCGTCTAGGTAAGGGAGGTGGTCATGAAAAAAACGAAGGTTTTCAAGACTTAAATCATGTCCAGCATTAATCATTAAACCACAACTCTGGGCACATTTAGCGGCCTCTATAAAGGGTGAAACCGCTGCATCTGGATCATTAAGAAACTGAAGGGCAAAAGGCTCTGTATATAACTCAACACACTCAACCCCAAGATCGGCAGCGGCATTAATTCGCCCACTATCTGTATCAATAAAAATGGATGTCCTAATGCCATGACTTTTCAATTCTGCTACCACCTCTCCAAGAAATGATTGATTTTTTATCGTATCCCATCCCGAGTTGCTCGTTATCGCATCGGGCGCATCTGGAACAAGCGTAGCTTGATCTGCCTTTGATTCAATTACAAGGTCAAGCCAAGCTCTTGAAGGGTATCCTTCAACATTGAGTTCGGTCCTAACTACAGGTCTAAGTTGACGAACGTCTTCGTATCTAATATGACGTTCATCTGGACGCGGGTGAACGGTAATCCCTTGACCACCAAATGATTCTATTCGTCTTGCGGCTTCCAATAAATTTGGAATCACACCTCCACGCGCATTTCGAATGGTGGCGATTTTATTGATATTAACACTCAATCTTGTCATGGTACGTTTCTACTTTTCTAGAGGGCCCTTTTTGAACGTATGGGAAGCTGAGGACATCCACGCTACGATTCGTAAAAATTTCCTGTAGGTTTGCTTGCAAATGAAGGCAAATCACCGTCTTTAGTACAGATCGATTCGAATAAAAAATGTTAGCTGAAGAATTAATTGTTGACCACATTCCTCCCTTGAAACCAACCGACACGGGTGAAACTGCCCTGAATTGGATGGACGATTACAAGGTAAGGCACCTCACCGTTGTTGACAACACAAAGTACCTAGGCACGATATCGGAAAGCGATGTCCTGGGTTTATCAGACCCGAGTGATGAAGTTGGTCGCCATCGAGAGATGCTCTCTCCCATTTTTGTGATGCAGAACCAACACATTTTCGAAGTGGTTAAAGTTGTAAACGACCACAAGCTGAGCATCATTCCGGTACTCGATGAGAACGAAGAATACCTTGGCGCGATTACCATCGCGCAGTTGATGAAAATCATTGCCGATATGCCCGTCGCAAATAATCCAGGCGGAATCATCGTACTAGAGTTAAACAACAATGATTATTCACTGCCGCATATCGCGAGCATTATTGAAGAGAATAACACTAAGATTCTCGGCACATTCGTCACGTCTCATCCAGACAGCACCAAAATGCACTTAACCATCAAGGTTACCAGCGTTGACATTGCGTCCATAATAGCGTCGCTACAGAGACATGAGTATTCGATCACTTTCTCGAACGATAGTGGTCGGGCTGGAGCAGATCTTCGCGACCGGTTCGATTCATTTATGAACTATATGAACATATAGGCCTTGAAGCCTTTCGCCTTTCTCGTAGTTCTTCTTTTGGCCAGCGGTTTGAGTTTTTCGCAATCGCACGCGATAAGAATCACGGACATTACGGTCAGTGGTAATCAACGAACAAAAGACTTCGTTATACTCAGGGAGGTTCCTTTAGCCATTGGTGATAGCTTACATGTTACCCAGTTTGAAACAGCGGAAAAAGACATCATTCGAAACGTAACCAACACGGGACTCACCAATTTCGTCGACGTCGAATTCGTAACCATAGATTCGGCCACCGCAGTGTGCAACATCACGATTCTCGAACGGTGGTTTATTTGGCCCAATCTCATTTTCAATTTGAGGGAGACCAATTTTAATAGTTGGTGGGAAAGCAAGGACTTCGAGCGTATTGATTATGGGTTCTCAATTGATGATTACAACTTTAGAGGCCGCAAGGAAAAACTGAGCATTAAGTTTCAAAATGGCTGGACGCGCAAAATTGGAATCAATTATCAAATTCCGGGATTAAACAAGAAGCGCACGCTTGGCGGCGGAATTGAAATCTATTATGCAAACAATCGTGAGGTTAATCATCAAATCCGATTTGAGGCGGATAGTGTATTCAACAAACGCGACTTTCTGAAAACGAAATCCATTATTCAAGAGGAAATTGTAGGAAAACTGAAAATAGAATATCGTCCACGGTTCCTGAATATACATCGGTGGATAGGTGGCGTCGAGACCATCATTATTGATGACACGATTCGCGATGCCAATCCCAATTATCTCAGTCCTGGTTCCACTCGATCACAGTTTATTTATCTCAGCTATGGATTTAAGCGCGAAACACGAGATAATCGTGCTTATCCATTGACAGGATATATTATTGATGGGTCATTGGATCAGCGTGGCATTGGCCTTCTTAATAAAAACGATGTTTTTTTAACGGAATTAAAGTTGACCATAAATCAGCATTTACCACTTGGGGGTCGGTGGTTCTTTGGCCACGGCTTAAAAACTAAAACCACGCTTCTAGGAGATCCGCCTTACTATTTTCAGAGGGGAATTGGGTATGGTTCGAACAACATTCGAGGATATGAACTTTATGTAATCGACGGTCAGCATTATGGACTATATAAGTCCAATTTGAAATATCAATTGATTAAAAAAAACACGATCGATTTGAAGACGCTTTTTAAGAAGTTCGACAAGTTTCACTATTCCCTATTTTTGAACGTGTTTGGCGATGCCGGATATACAGTGGACAATTTGAACGCCGCAAACAATCCATTGGCCAACAAGATTCAATATGGATATGGTCTAGGATTGGATTTCGTCAGCTATTACGACCTAGTCATTCGCTTCGAAGGATCTATAAATGCACTCAGAGAACCCGGCTTTTACATCAATTTCACAAAACCAATTTAATGTCAAGAATAGCCTTATTCGGTAGACAATTTAGCGAAGAACATAACGATTCGATAACGCAGTTTCTATCCATTCTCAAGGAAAGAAAGGTGGTTTTTAGTGTCTATACTCCATTCTTAAATTTTCTCGATGAGAATCTAACTATTGAGCGATCCCAATTCGCAGAGTATGACAAGGAAAATTTCGACGCAACTGCATTTGACGTGATGATTTCCGTCGGCGGGGATGGAACCATGCTGGAATGCGCGACATTGATCTGCGACTCTGAACTACCGATTCTAGGGCTGAACACAGGACGTTTGGGTTTTTTATCCAGCATCAGTTTGGAGCACATGAGAGAGGCAATTGACCAAATTGTTTCTGGAGCCTTTATGACCGATCATCGTAGTCTGATTAAACTAGAAACGGAGCAAGGAATTTTTGGGAAGGAAAACTTTGCTCTGAATGAGTTAACGGTTCACAAGAAGGATACGCAATCCATGATCGTGATTCATGCCTATGTCGATGGTAAATTTCTGAACACCTATTGGGCTGACGGACTAATTATTGCGACCCCAACGGGTTCAACCGCATACTCATTGAGTTGTGGCGGACCAATTATTTTACCAAGCTCTTCAAATTTCATCATTACACCTGTCGCACCTCACAATTTGAATGTAAGACCCGTTCTTATTTCAGATCAAAGCACCGTTACCTTACGAGTCGAAGGCAGAAGCGAAAATTTTCTCATCTCGCTTGATTCTAGATCGGCTACAATCGAGGCCCAAACCGTCCTGACTCTTAGTAAACACAGCTTCGGGGTAAATCTAATCCGATTGAAAAACCACAGTTTTTTGAAAACATTGAGAAACAAACTAAACTGGGGGTTAGACAAGCGGAATTAAATTCGCTTCAAACCACGTTGTCAAACCATTATATTTGCGCTTCAACTCTGCACGGGATGAGACTATTAACCTTACTTACTATAACTTTTCTGATCATTTTCGGTCATGATTCCAATGCTCAGCGCTGGAAAAAATACCGTCATGAGATTCAGGGAGGTGTTGGCGCCACTAGTTTTCTTGGAGAACTTGGCGGTGGAGAAGGACCCGGCAAGGATCTCTTTTTAGACTTCGATGGAAAGTCAAGTCGATACTTGATCACAGGAGGTTATCGATACAAGCTTGCCGAATTCGCAAGTGCAAGAGCAAACATAACCTACGCACGTCTTTCAGGAAACGACGCATTTGCAGGAGACGTTCATCGACAAAGTCGGAACCTTTCGTTTCGAACTGCCCTTATTGAATTGACCGCGGTCGGAGAAGTATATTTTATCCGTGAAAAATTGAGCAGTCGTTATAAAGTCCGTGGAATTAAAGGTGCTCTAGGCAGTAGCCTCAGTGCATATCTCTTCGGCGGTGTTGGTGGCTTTTTCTTTAACCCAAGGGGTAAATTTGTAGGAAACAGCACATATCCAGGAGACGACAAGTGGTATAGTCTTCAACCACTTGGAACCGAAGGTCAGGGTCAAGCAGGTAAGCCAAAGAAGTACAGTAGAATAAACATGTGCATACCGGTTGGAGTTGGTGCCAAGTTCAATCTTACTCCTACAATGGCGATCTCACTTGAATACGGATTCCGCTACACATTTACAGATTACCTGGATGATGTCAGCACTGTTTATGCAGATCAACCAAGTGTTCAAGCTGCTAACGGAGGCAATGGTAATGCCGCTGCATATTTCGCAAACCCATCGGTTGTGGTAATGGATGGGGAAACAAGAATTTATAAAGGCAGTCCTGGATTTGTCGGACAACAGCGAGGCAACGCTAACTCCAATGACACATATATGTTTGCCATTTTAGCTTTGAATTACAAGTTTGTTTCTAAGAAAACAAATCGACCGAAGTTCTAGATCTACACGATTTTTCAAATCCGAACGTTTTTCAAGTGTGAAAACTATTGTTCTGATTCTTATCTCACTTTATTCTGTGCAATTATTGGCGCAAAAATCTGGGCAACGAGATTGGGAGCTCGGAGTAACTGCGGGCATGTGCTGGTACAACGGTGACTTGAACCCAAACAAGCTTTTCGGGCGCGAATACTATCATGAAACCTTTGGCCTGAGCCTGCGCAAAAATTTCAATCAACGCTTCGCCTTCCGAACCCAACTTAATTACGGAACACTCAGTGCCGCCGACGAGGCCTCAACGTCAGAATTCCAGGTGAACCGGAACTTGAATTTCTCAACTCCGCTTTACGAATGGGCAAACACAATCGAATTCAATTTTCTACCATACGATGCGCTGTTGAATGGAAAGCGCTTCAGTCCATATTCGTTTATTGGGCTAAACATGTTCTGGTTCAACCCATCTACAAACGTAGAAGGGAACATATATGAACTGCAGCCCCTAGCCACGGAAGGCAAGTCCTATTCCAGACTTTCGGTTTCCATGCCTTTCGGTTTCGGATTTAAATGGGCAGTAACCGATCGCTTTATCTTCAATGCCGATTGGGGCATGCGTAGGACCTTCACCGACTACTTAGACGATACTAGCGGGTCCTACCCAAATCAATCAGAATTGGAAGGGCTGTCGGAGAATTTGAGTGATCGAAGCCTCGCTCAATCTGGCCCTAACGGAACGAATTGGGGTACCCAAAGAGGTAACTCACAAACCAAGGATTGGTATTCGCTCGTAACCTTAGGATTGGCAATAAGAATTGGACCTAAGAAAGGTTCCTGTAAGCAAATAGGGATTTAATATCTTCGCGCGTTTTTCAGCAATTCCCGCTGACTGAATTTCGGACAAATGAACTTAGAACAAGAGTTAGATATTGACAATATTCCGCAGCACATTGCAATCATTATGGATGGCAATGGGCGATGGGCTAGACAAAAAGGTAAAGCACGAATCTTCGGTCACAGAAATGCGTTGGACGCTGTAAAGGACACAACTGAAACTGCGGCACGCATTGGAGTCAAACATTTGACGCTCTACGCATTTTCAACAGAAAACTGGAAGAGACCCAAGCGCGAGGTAAGCGCACTGATGGAGCTACTTGTGTCTACGATAAACAAAGAGGTTAAATCACTCAACGAGAACAACATTCGTTTAAAGGCTGTTGGAGATTTAAGTTCACTTCCGGATGTAACTTTAAAGGGCCTTCAACGTGGTATTGAATTAACGAGCGACAACAAACGAATGGACTTAAACCTAGCGTTGAGCTATAGCTCAAGATGGGAAATAATTAATGCTGTAAAATCTATCGCCGCTCGCGCAAAGGCAGGTGAAATAGATATTGAGGACATTAATGACGGTCTCTTTTCTTCATGCCTGGCTACGGGCGGAATTCCCGACCCTGAATTGATGATTCGAACGAGCGGCGAAATGCGCATTAGTAACTTCCTCTTATGGCAGCTGGCCTATTCCGAATTGTATTTCTTGGAAAAGCTCTGGCCAGACTTTAGGGGAAACGATTTGGTGCAAGCCGTTCTGGATTATCAAAACCGCGAAAGAAGATTTGGAATGACAGGTGAACAGGTGAAAGAAACCACATGAGGATAGTCCAAGCGCTCTCAATTCTTCTAATATTTCTTTGTTGCATGCCGGTGGCAGATGCGCAGGTTACGCTTGGGTCGAACTCAAATATTTCATATTCCAATCCAAGGCAATACGAAATTGGAGGAGTTTCCGTCGAAGGCGCCAACAATCTTGACGAAGGGGCAATTCGACTCCTTTCTGGACTGAACATTGGAGATGAAATAAGCGTACCAGGTGACGAAACGGCCGAAGCGATAAGGAAACTATGGAAACAAGACCTCTTCAGTGATGTTCAGCTCCTATCCGAACGTGTCGAAGGGGACAAAATCTACCTGATTATAAAGATTCAAGAGCGACCTAGACTTTCTCGTTTTGGATTTTCAGGTGTCTCCAAATCTGAGGCCGACGACTTACGGGAAAAAATAAATCTATATAAAGAGAAAATTGTCACAGAAAACCTGATGATCGCTACCAAGCAAAAAGTATACAACTACTATGCTGATAAGGGATTTCTGGATGCCGAGGTAAATCTTAGACAAGAGCAGGACAGCATATTCAGAACAAAAATTCGATTGTACATCGATGTCGATAAGAAGAAGAAAATTAAAATCGATCAGATTAACGTCAAGGGAAACTCATTTTACTCAGATTATCAGGTAAGACGAACCTTTAAGGAAACGAAAGACAGAAGCGTATTTAAGCCGTTTCATGATTTAGACACATTAGGATTAACACTCTGGCGACAGGTTTGGAAGGAGCGTAAACAAATGCCAATAACAACCCTACGTTATGGATTTGACCATATAAAAGTCCGAATCTTCAAATCGTCCAAGTACCTTAAAAAGAACTTCGCTGGGGATAAAGACATATTGATTGCTAAGTACAATCAAAAGGGCTTTCGTGATGCTAAAGTGGTTTCCGACAGCGTCTATAAAAGCGGTGACCGTTCCATCAGCATGGATCTTCGACTAGCCGAAGGGCATCAATACTATTTCCGAAACATTAAGTGGATTGGCAACACGAAATATCCATCAAGTGAGCTTTCGGATCGACTGGGAATACAGAAAGGTGACATCTATGATCCACAAAAACTGGAGGCCCGATTATATATGGACCAAGCAGGTGGAGATGTTAGTTCCTTATATATGGATAACGGATACTTGTTTTTTCAACTGGAACCGGTAGAAATTTTGGTTGGCATCGATAGTATAGACATGGAAATTCGCATGTATGAAGGCGAGCAAGCTCGGATCAATCGAATTTCTGTTTCAGGAAACACCAAGACGAATGACCACGTGATTTTGCGTGAGCTTTACACCATGCCTGGGCAGCTTTTTAGCAGGGCTGATATAATTCGCTCGCAACAACAATTGAATGTGCTTGGATTCTTTGATCCAGAATCAATGGATGTGCGGCCTACGCCGGATCCGACAAATGGAACAGTAGATATTGAATACGTAGTAACTGAAAAACCAAATGACCAGCTCACACTTCAAGGCGGCTATGGAGGTGGGATATTGGTGGCAACAGTTGGTGTTCAGTTTAATAATTTTTCAACGCGAAATATTCTGAAACCAAAAGAGTGGAACGGACCACTTCCAACCGGCGATGGACAAAAGCTTGGCATTAATTTCAACACGAACGGTAGACAGTATCAAGCATTTAACGCTTCATTTACCGAGCCATGGTTAGGCGGCAAGAAGCCAACATCACTGACGCTAAGCGGTTTTTATTCCTTTTTCACCCTAGGGGCCAACAATAGAAAATACAACGAGGATACCGACGGAAACAAGGTCTTCAACGCAAGCCGAGCATACTTCCAAAGACTTGGAGCCACCGCACAACTTGGAAAACGACTTAAATGGCCTGACAACTATTTCAGTTTGGTTTTTGAAACCAGTGCACAGCAATACACCCTTCAGAATTATGACCGTGGTTTTGCGTATGTAACTGGACAATCCTACAATCTTTATGGAAAGTTCATTTTAAGCAGACGCTCAATCGATGATAATATTTTTCCAAGTATGGGTTCGGATATGACGTTTTCAGGTCAATTCACCCCGACCTATTCTTACTTCAATGGAAAGGACTATTCAAACCTTGAACCCTCAGAACGATTTAAGTTTCTAGAGTATCACAAGTGGAAATTTTCTTGGGGCTATTACACTGGGCTCTTGGGCCAGCAACGTAAGCACAAGCTTGTGCTTTACACAAAAATTGGATTTGGCGTATTGGGTTACTACAATAGAAACGTTGGTGATGTGCCATTCGAACGATTCTACCTCGGAGGGGATCCATTTTCAACAACAGGTATCGCTCTTGGAGGAATTGACTCTCGAGAATTTATTTCGCTTCGCGGATACGGAGGAGGTGGATTATCACCCACAGAAGGGGCGACTTTAATCAATAAGTATACGATGGAACTTAGATATCCGTTCTCGTTAAGCCAGAGCTTCACAGCTTATGGTCTGGCTTTTGCAGAAGCAGGAAATAGCTGGGACGGATTTAATTCCTATAACCCATTTGAAGTTTATAAATCGACCGGGGTTGGAATCCGGATATTCTTGCCCATGTTTGGGTTACTCGGAGTTGACTGGGCTTATCGTTTAGATGATACGGACAACCGTGCTGACTTTAACTCAGGACTAAATGCGCAACGATCACGATTTCACTTCACCTTGGGTTATCAGTTTGGAGATCTTTAAAATTCAATCTATGAAAAACAAGAAATTACTTATTGCCGCCGTACTCACACTAATGAGCTTTGGAGGCTTCGCTCAACGTTATGCGTTTATTGACACCGACTTTATATTAGAACAGATTCCGGCATATCAAGATGCCAAAACCGAAGTGGATGCCCAGGCCGAAAAATGGCAAAAGCAAATTGAGGCACGCTACGATGAAATTGAACAGATGTACACTGCCTACAAAGCGGAGCAAGTATTACTGACTCCTGAAATGCGAAAGCAGCGTGAGGATGAAATCATTAAAAAAGAGAAAGAAGCCAAAGATTTTCAACGCGAGAAGTTTGGTGTTGATGGTGAGCTCTTCAAATTACGTCAGGAACTGATAAAACCAATTCAAGATTCAGTGTTTGATGCTGTTCGAAAAATGGCCGAACAAAAAAGCTATGCAGTAATTTTTGACAAAGCCGCGTCTAGCTCTGCCATTATATATTCTAACCCAAAATACGATCAGAGTAAAGAAATTCTGCAAAGACTTGGTTTTGATGAACCTACAGAATGATATTACTTCTTTATTTGCACCCTTAAATTAAACGACCATGAGGTACCTTTCAATCATAGCGCTAATCACACTGTTTTCAGTATCAAGCGCATATGCCCAATCAAAAATGAAATTCGGTCACATCAACTCGCAAGAGTTGCTCGAGGCCATGCCTGAAAAGGCTGAAGCTGACAAGGCATTAGAAGATTTCGCAATGCAACTTGAGAAACAATTGCAAGCTATGTCATCTGAATACGAGAACAAAATTCGCGACTACGAAGCCAATTCGGCGGTGATGTCAGACATTATTCGTCAAACAAAGGAAGGTGAGATTCAGGACTTAGGTCAGCGAATTCAAAGCTTTCAGCAAAACGCACAACAGTCTCTCGGCAAGAAAGAGGCGGAAGTATATCAACCTATTCTTGACAAAGCCAAAGAAGGCATTGAGGCGGTTTCCAAAGAAGGCGGATATGCATATGTCTTCGATTCAAGCGCAGGCACATTACTTTATCAGCCAGAAGGCGATAACATAATCGACCTGGTTAAAAAGAAACTTGGAATTACAGGACCACCGCCTGCACCAACTGAATAAATTTGATCCCGACCTTTGAGTCGGGATTTTTTTTGCCCATGAATGAGCAGCCAATTGGCATATTTGATTCTGGTGTTGGTGGACTAACCATTTGGAGCACCATCCAAACCTTGCTATCTGCAGAGTCTACTCTCTATCTAGCGGACAGCCAAAACGCACCATATGGCGCAAAATCTAAAAGTCAGATTCTCGATCTGAGCATAAAAAACACGGAAATCCTTATTGATCGCGGGGCGAAAATTATTGTGGTCGCATGCAACACGGCGACAACAAACTCCATAGACTCGCTTCGATCTCAATATGACATTCCGTTCATTGGGATCGAACCTGCAACCAAGCCCGCAGCAATCGCAACGAAATCAAGGAAAATTGGCATTCTTGCTACGAAAGGGACTTTTGCAAGTGAGCTATTCTTAAATACTTCGAGAAACTATCGAGGCGAAGTAGAAATTATTGAAACCATCGGAACTGGATTGGTTGACATCGTTGAATCCGGCAACCTTGAAGCAGCTCGACCACTACTTGAAACCTATCTGACTCCCATGATAGAAGCTGGGGTGGACAACATTGTACTTGGTTGTACGCACTATCCTATGCTCACATCAATTATCAAGTCCATAGTTGGAGATGAAATTCGAATCATAGACTCTGGCCAAGCAGTAGCTCGTCAAACAAAGGCCGTAATCGAAGAACATGGCTTGGAATCATCTGGCTCAAATCCAAGCTTTCATTTTGTAACCAACACGAATCAAGATGTCTTGAACCAATTTGTAAAAACAGTAAGTAATGTTTCTTTTACTACCGAAAAAACAGCATTCTAGGTCTTAAACCAAGATGCATACTTTGAGTAGTTGTTTGCAATTCGAGCAATCTCACCCTCGCGTAATTCCTTCGAAACGCTCTTAACCCTTTTAGCAGGAACTCCAGCATATAGACTACCCGATTCAATCTTCGTTCCTTCAAGAACAACTGCTCCAGCAGCAATTACGGACCCCTCGCCTACCACTACATTGTCCATGACTATGGATCCCATTCCAATCAAAACATTGTCCTCAATTTTGCACCCATGTACTATGGCATTGTGACCAATGGAAACATTATTGCCAATTAGAGTCTTTGTCTTTTCATAGGTGCAATGGATCACAGCCCCGTCTTGAACATTGACATTGTTTCCCAACACTATTGAATTCACATCTCCTCTAACCACGCTACTAAACCAAAAGGAGCACGATTCGCCACAAACGAAATCTCCAACGATGGTGGCATTTGGAGCAATAAAGCAATTTGGACCGAACTCTGGGGTCAATCCTCGCACAGAAAGAATAACAGACATATCATTTCATTTGAGGCGAAAATAAGGCGCAATCGAATTGTACTTTTGCCTTTTACTAGATATGAGCGAAAAACAAGTCCCGTACATGATATATGCTGAGGTTACACCTAACCCAGCTACAATGAAATTCGTTTCAAACCACTTTTTAGCCGAGAACGGAGACGTATTTGAATTTAAATCCGAAGCGGAAGCATCTCCAAGCCCAATGGCTCAGAGGCTTTTCAGCTTCCCCTTTGTTCAAGGTGTTTTTATTGCACAAAACTTCGTCACTGTCTCGAAACTAGAAGGAGTAGAGTGGGACGATGTTATCTTGGAGTTGCGTGAATACTTAAGTAATTATCTAAACGCTGGACAGCCCGTTATCTCCGAATCGTATCACTCAAAAACAACTACCGTTGATGAGCTTGAGCATATGGGGCAAACAGACCACAAGGTGGCCGACGGACCTATCGAGGAGCGTATCGTTGAGATATTGGACGACTACGTTCGCCCGGCGGTAGAAGGAGACGGTGGAGCTATTCACTTCAAGTCATTTGCTGAAGGAAAACTATCCGTTGTGCTAAAAGGAGCTTGCAACGGATGCCCGTCATCAACAGTCACACTGAAATCTGGTATTCAAGCCTTATTTGACCGCATGCTTCCAGAAGTGAAGGAAGTAATCGCAGAAGAATCTGAATAGCATTCCGCCATTCACGAAATCTGGGTTCCTTAGTTTCTAGAAAATTCCAACCTTGTTCGTTGGATAGCTATGCGTTCACTCCTAACAATAACAATTCTCTTACTCTGCTTGCAATTACAGGCAGGACATCTTGTGGGCGGAGAAATCTCCTACAGGCAAATTAGCGGGGATACGTATGAAATAACGCTACGTATGTATCGCGATTGCTATGCTGGCCCATTTAGCGTTCAGAGATTTGATTCCGTCGCATATGTTTCGATATACCACGGCGGCACTAATAATTTGATGCGTGTAATGAAGCTTCATCAATCCGATGATAGCACAAGACTTCCCTTAATTGTAGACGTGCCTTGCCTACCCGACCCACCAGATCTCTGCATATTAGAAATGATCTACAAGGATACCCTGCACTTAGACGTGCCACCTCAGGGCGTGAATCTGGTGAATCAAAGATGCTGCAGGTCGCCAAATTCACTGAACATTGTAAACCCTGGGGATTATGGGTCGACATACTCTAGTTTTATTCCGGGCGCCAATCTAACCACATTCAACAGCGCTCCTGTCTTTAACCAAGTTCCGCCTATTGCGTTATGTGTAGGACTAGACTTGGAATTGGACTACAGCGCCACAGATCCTGATGGTGATAGTTTGTTTTACAGGCTTTGCACACCTCTGCATGGAGCCGGATCTGGCGGTGCCGGGGGAACGCCATTCCCAGACACTCCAGCTGCGCCTCCGTTCGATACTGTATCCTGGTCAACTGGATATGGACCAGCGTACCAAATTCCGTCTAATCCAGCCTTTAAAATCGACTCCAGCACTGGAATTATATTGGGTCGACCCAGTCAGCTCGGGACATACGTTTTTGGGGTCTGTGTACAGGAATTTCGCAACGGCGTTCTACTTGGAGAAAATCGACGCGATTTTCAAATGACCGCCACGCAATGTGATGTAGAAGCCGCAGCAGCAATTGATAGCGCTATTGAAGAGTGCATTGGGCTAGAAATCCAATTCTTTAATCTCAGCACGTTGGGCCAATCGTTTATGTGGAACTTTGGAGATCCAACAACCACAGACGACACCTCTTCTAAACTTAATGCGAGCTATTTATATCCAGATACTGGGTTGTACACCATAAGGTTAGTCGCGATGGGCATCGAAGGATGTACGGACACCTCTTTTATGGAATATCGCGTATTGCCGAAAATCGCACCTCAATATAACGTACCCGAGCCCGATTGTTTTGACAGGCAGAGTTATGATTTTCGACACGATGGATACGCACGTCCAACCACCAACGTGCGCTGGGTAGTTCGGGGCGATACGATTGAAATGCTGCCCGATGAAACCGGAATATTCCATCAAAAATTTGATTCTGTAGGATTCCACTATGTAACTCTCGTGTACGAAGATTTTGGTTGTGTCAAGGAGTATGTCGACACCATCGAAGTGTTCGCCAATCCCACTTTTGACCTGATTGAAGAATATGCCGAAAGCTGTCCTCCATTCAAAATGCCTTATTCTTTATCAGAGCAAAACGTCTATAAACCCACATATTATTGGCAAGTAAACGATACGCTGGTCTCTGATAGTGCGCGCCCATTTATTGTGATTGAACACACCGGATATCACGACTTGGAGATTGTGCTCACTACAGATTCGCATTGCATCGATACGGTCACACGCACCTACCCAAACCATATTCAGGTCCTGGAACCGCCAAAGGCTAAACTTGACATCGACAATTTCACGACATCCATGTTTGACCCAAGGTTCAACATCGTTGATTCAAGTCTTCGCGCGGCAAAGCATTGGATATATGTTGACAGCAACTTTGTGAGTAGCGCACCCAGTGTGCAAGTGACCATGACGGATACGGGCAACTACATTATCAAGCAAGATGTAATTCACGAAAACGGGTGCAGAGATTCGGTCAAATATGAAGTGCTTGTATTGCCTCAATTTCTGGGTTACACCCCGAACTCCTTTACTCCTGATGGGGATGGTCTTAATGACACTTGGTTTCCAAGTCTGTATTATTGGCACACGGTAGATCTGTATATCTATGACCGCTGGGGCAAACTGGTTTACCAGGCAGATGATCCATCACAAGGTTGGAACGGTGAATTCCGAAATTTAGGGGAAAAATGCCCTAACGGTGTTTATGGATATCAAATGATCGTCCACGATCGAACAGGTCGTCAATGGCACTACAATGGCACGGTTACGCTGTACAGATAGGTCTTAAAGGCCTAGTAAGATCTGCTCTGGCTCCTTACCTCCAAACAACATCCAAGATGGATTCTCCAGCATCTGCTTCACCTTAACTAGGAAGCTAACTGATTCTTTTCCATCGATGATTCTATGATCATAGGATAAGGCCACATACATAATTGGTCGAATCTCTACCTTTCCATTAATCGCCAAAGGACGCTCAACAATATTGTGCATTCCAAGAATCGCACTTTGTGGTGGGTTTATAATTGGTGTGCTTAACATAGAGCCAAAGACCCCACCATTGGTGATCGTAAATGTGCCTCCGGTCATTTCCTCCAATGACAACTTCCCATCACGGGCTTTGATCGCCAAGGCCTTAATTCCACCTTCGATCTCCGCAAGATTCATCTGTTCTACATTACGAAGAACTGGCACCATTAGTCCTTTTGGACTACTCACGGCTATTCCAATATCAGCATAGTTATGAAAAACCATTTCTTGCCCATCGATATGCGCATTTACTGCTGGGAATGTATTTAGCGCCTCGGTTACTGCTTTCGTAAAGAACGACATGAAACCAAGTCCTACTCCATGCTTCTCCTTGAAGGCTACCTTATACTTCTTCCGCAAGTCCATAATGTAGCTCATGTCCACCTCGTTAAACGTAGTGAGCATTGCCGTCTCATTCTTAACCGCAACCAGCCTAGTCGCTATCTTCCTTCTCAGGCTGGACATTTTTTCTTTGGACTGATCTCGACTTCCACCCCAACCAGAAAGTTGATCGGCAGAATCGAATCCACCGGCTAGATACATTTCTACGTCCTGCTTCAATATTTTCCCACCTTCGCCGCTTCCCTTAATCTGGGCTGCCTTGGCGCCCGTTTCTTGAATCATCGCTTTGGCGACAGGTGTAGCTTTAACGTTTGCATCTACCGCAACTTTGGCTTCCACTTTTGAGGCTGCTTTGTCAGCCGCCTTTGGAGCCTCTGCAACTGCTTCCGGCTCGGCTTTTGGCTCCGGTTTAAAGCTCGTATCAATCTTGCATACAACCTGTCCTACTTCTACCGTATCGCCTTCACCAACCATAAACTCCACCTTGCCCGCAGCCTCAGCATTGAGCTCTAATGTTGCTTTATCGCTGTCAATTTCAGCTAAGGGTTGATCAATGTCGACCACGTCGCCATCAGCAACAAGAAGCTGAGCCACCTCTACTTCTGTAATTGACTCACCCGGACTGGGCATTTTCATTTCTAATATATCAGCCATTTGGATAGATCCGTTACGTTAATTAAAAAGTCTTTCAAGTATTTCTTTCTGTCTGATTTGAAACCGCTTCATGCTTCCACTAGCAGGACTACCACTCTCATGCCTTGCTATACATTCTAAATCAAGATTCTTCCATTTTCGAAGAATGAAATGCCATGCTCCCATGTTTTCGGGTTCTTCCTGAATCCAAGCCCAGGATTTGCAGTTAGGATAGGATTTAACCACCTTATCTAATTGCTCCTGAGGAAAGGGGTACATCTGTTCCAGACGCACGATTGCAACATCGTCACGGCCAGTTGTTTCTCTATGTTGGAGCAGATCGTAATAAATCTTTCCTGAGCAAAATCCAACTCTCTTCACCTTCTTCTTATCGATGCTATCGTCGATAACCTCTTTGAAAATTCCGTCGGAAAGGTCAGCCATCGTAGAAACACACTTAGGATGTCTGAGCAAACTCTTCGGAGTAAAGACCACTAGTGGTGCTCTAAACGGCCAATGAAGCTGACGTCGCAAGACATGGAAAAAGTTTGCCGGCGTAGTACAATTAACTACCTGCATGTTGTTTTCAGCGCATTGCAAGAGGAAACGTTCTAGTCTTGCCGATGAGTGCTCTGCTCCTTGCCCTTCATATCCATGAGGAAGAAGCATGACCAAACCATTCATACATGCCCACTTGTCCTCTGCTGCACTTAAGAATTGATCAATAATAATTTGAGCCCCATTAAAGAAATCTCCAAATTGAGCTTCCCAGATGGTTAACGCCATCGGATTCGCCATACTGTAGCCATATTCAAAACCAAGCACTCCGTACTCAGATAACAACGAGTTGTATATATGGAACTCGCCCTGCATGCTAGAAATGTGCTTCAGCGGCAAATACTGCTCCTTACTATCTTCCAGTGTGATAGCTGCGTGTCTGTGCGAAAAAGTCCCTCTCTGAACATCTTGACCACTGATGCGAACAGGATATGCTTCCCATAGCAAAGTAGCGTATGCAAGTTGCTCGGCAATAGCCCAATCCAATCGATCTTCATCGATCATCTTTAGACGATCAGCCATGAGCTTGATCATCTTTTTAAAGAATGTCTTGTCTTCTGGAAGCGTATTAATCTTTACTGCAATCTCAGACAACTTGGCTGAATCAAATCCAGTATCTGGAGATTTAAGAAAATCATTCTCCTCTGATCGACGCATCCCTGTCCAACTAGCTTCAAGAAAGTTAGTGATGTGCGCAATTTTATTCTCCTTGGCATCGGTGAGCCTCGCTTGCAGAAAGGAATTGAATTCAGACTCTATTGTCTTTGCATCTGCCGCAGTAAGAATACCTTCCTTTATAAGCTTTTGGACATATATATCTCGCGGATTCGAGTGCTTTGCAATTGCTTTGTACAACGTTGGCTGCGTAAACCGTGGTTCATCGCCCTCGTTATGCCCATATTTCCTATAGCAGAGCAAATCCACGAAAACGTCCTCGTGAAACTCTTGCCGATAGTCGACCGCAATTTTCATAGCATGCACCACGGCCTCCACATCATCGCCGTTTACGTGAAAAATTGGAGAAAGGGTAACCTTTCCCACATCTGTGCAATACGTACTAGATCGACCATCAACGTAATTTGTCGTAAAGCCTATTTGATTGTTAATTACGATGTGGATTGTTCCACCTGTTCGGTATCCATCTAATTGCGACATCTGAACGACCTCGTAAACGATGCCTTGCCCTGATATCGATGCATCACCGTGAATCAGAACAGGAATGATTTTATTTTCATCGTGCAGATATGTATCGATCTTAGAGCGCACAATTCCTTCAACGACCGGGTCCACTGCTTCGAGGTGAGATGGATTTGGCGCAAGCGTCAATTGCAATTTTCTTCCAGCTTCTGTCTCAATCTCAGAAGAAAATCCGAGGTGGTATTTGACATCCCCATCAAACAAATTGTCTTCGTATTCTTTCCCTTCGAATTCGCTGAAAATTTCCGTGTATGTTTTCTTCAACACGTTGGCCAGCACGTTTAATCGTCCTCTATGCGCCATACCAATGACAATCTCATCAACACCACTACGCGAACCATTTTGAACTATTACATCCAATGCAGGTATTAAAGACTCTCCACCTTCAAGTGAAAAGCGTTTTTGGCCCACGAATTTTTTGTGAAGGAAGCTCTCGAATACAACGGATTCATTCAGTTTTTCAAGCATGGCGCGCTTATGCTCGCTAGTAAAAGCACTTCTGTTTTGCGAAGGCTCAACCAAGTTTTGAATCCATTCAACCACCTCGGGTTTCCTGATGTAGGTGTATTCAATACCGACACTCTGACAATATGTTGCCTCAAGATGTTCAACAATATTTCGAAGCTTTGCGGCTCCAATTCCAATCTCATTTCCGGCGTGAAATTCGGTTTCTAGGTCATTGGCGTCCAGTCCAAAGTTTTTCAACTCGAGCGTTGGTGTGTACTTCCTTCGCTCACGTACTGGATTTGTTTGAGTAAACAAGTGCCCTCTTGAACGGTATGCATTAATCAACTCCAGAACTTGAAATTCCTTCAGCGTACCAGCAGGTATGCTATCCGAGTCATAATTCTGTTGAAAAAAGTCAAAGCCCGCAAAAAAGCCTTGCCATTCTTTGTCAACCGATTGTTGGTCTCGTTTATATGCTTGATAAAGTTCCTCTATGGCACTCACATCGCCATTTCCGAGGTATGAGAATTTGTCCATCGATTGTTCCGATTATAGAATAACAAAGCTAAAATTTTATGGGTACGGCTATTCGTGTATCTGTCCATTGCGATCGAATGATTGATACTGGTGTCGGAACCAGACCTTTTGGAACACTCGAATGAATAGAAGTCGAGCGTAGTTTTCACTCGATAACATGGAACAATCGATCTCACTTGGTATATCCACACGATAATTTACGCTATCCCAATTTGTAGTCTTATTTTTCGGGCTAGTAATGAATTCGATAAGAATTGAAATAAGCGCATTCAAATCAACGGGTTTGCTTGCGGGGAAATCTGATATTCCAGCTAGGTTGAAATCCTTCGCTAGCTGGATCCAGCATTCCTCTAATAGTTTCCGATTTTTCGAATCTAAAAGATGCCTCTCTATTTTACCTAACTCTAACGTAATATCCACAACATGGCGAAGGTACTAATCACTGGAGGCAGGGGATTAATAGGTAGTCAATTAACCAAGTGCATGCAATCAAACGGGCACGAGGTTGTACATCTATCAAGAAACCCAACAGGTGACGAGGAAGTCCCAACTTTTCATTGGGATCCGATGAACTCCAACATGGACGTGAATGCGCTTGATGGCATTCATACAATTATCCATTTGGCCGGAGCGCCAATAATGGATGATAAGTGGAGCGAGGATCGCAAACGAATCATTCTGGATAGTCGAATTAAATCCGCGGATTTACTTCATCATGAGTGCATTCGAAACAATGTTCGATTAAAGCATTTCATTTCCGCATCAGCCATTGGATGGTATCCGCTTATTCTTTCTGAAAATGTATACGACGAGAGCTCCCCTCCTGGGAACGGATTCTTAGCCGATGTGTGCAAGCAATGGGAGACTAGCGCTGATCAGTTTAAAGATGTAGCGTCCCATGTTGCAAAGGTTCGCATAGGGCTTGTTCTAACGAAGAGCGATGGTGCCTTATCTCAAATTGCGCGACCGATTCGATTTTATCTCGGGGCGGGATTGGGAACAGGTACTCAATTCATGTCATGGATTCACCTAACCGATGTGTCCCGCGTTTTTTGCCATATAATGGAAAATGATTTGAACGGAATCTACAATGCCGTGGGTCCTGAGGCTACTTCTAATCAGGAATTCATGCAAACGATTGCCGACATTATCGACCGCCCTATCTTATTGCCAAATATTCCAGAGTTCATCATTAAGATAATGTTTGGGCAGGCTGCAGAGATTGTACTTCGCGGGGTCCCTCTCTCCTCTACGAAGATTGAGGCAACGGGATTTCAGTTCGACTACCCTACATTGACCTCAGCTCTATTTAATATCTATTGGAAGGCTAATTTAAGTAGTGCGACCGACTAATTGATCAACCAACCAGGTCATGGTTTCTTTTGTTCTTGAGTCGCCGTCGATTTCCGATAAAGACCTAGACGCCGCTCGAGAATACTTCACCACTTCAGCCTCTGCTAAAGACTCAATTCCTAGCCCTTGATAAATCGCTAGAACTGATTGGACTCGCTCATTTTCATCTTGGAGTCCGTAAGCATTATCCAGTTCCTTTTTGGTGGCATCGTTTGCTAGTTCATATGATTTGATGGTTAACCAGGTGCGTTTACCCTCGATGATGTCTCCACCCTTCGCCTTGCCAAATTCATCGCTACCAAACGCATCGAGCAGGTCGTCCTTTACTTGAAACGCCAATCCGACTGACTCAGCAAATGTGGCCAATGGTTCCAGGTTTCTCCCACCTCCCACAATTGCTCCTATCTGCAACGAACCAGAAAGAAGAACCGCTGTTTTCTTGCGGATCATTTCAAGATAATCCGCCATGGATACATCTTCCTTTTCTGCATAGTCCATATCCAATTGCTGTCCCTCGCACACATCCATCGCCACTTTAGAAAACACAGTAGATATTTTGTGAAGGTCTGCGTGGTTTTTATCCAGCAATAGTTGATATGCCAGAACCAGCATCGCATCCCCGCTTAGCAAAGCAATATTGTGGGACCATTTTTTATGGACGGTTGGCAAGCCTCTGCGCATGTCAGCACTATCCATCACATCGTCGTGAACCAAGGTAAAGTTGTGAAAAACTTCGATGGCGAGTGCCTGAGAAATAGCCTGATGATGGGTTCCAGAAAAGAGTCTACACCCTAGCAAGGTGAGTATCGGACGCACTCTCTTTCCGCCAAGGCCCATGATGTAGGTTACTGGATCGTAGAGATTGGAAGGGCCGGCCGGTAAGTTAATTTCGGAAATTTCTTGCTCGATCTGCTCAAGCATGTCCGCGTAAAGTTGATTCATCAATCCTTTATCAAATTCATTAAGTAGGCACCATAACCACTTTTGATTAGCGGTGCAGCTAGTTCTTTTAACTGACCAGAATCGATAAAGTTCATTCGATAGGCAATTTCTTCAATGCACCCAATCTTCCACCCTTGTCGCTCCTCAATTACTTGAACAAACTGCCCAGCTTGCATCAAAGAGCTAAACGTGCCTGTGTCGAGCCATGCATAGCCTCGTCCCATTACCCGAACTTCTAATTCGCCCATCTCGAGGTACTTCTTATTTACATCTGTGATTTCATATTCACCACGAGGGCTTGGCTCCAACTCTTCCGCAATTTTAACCACTCGATTATCGTAGAAATAAAGCCCGGGAACTGCATAGTTGGATTTCGGAGATTCAGGTTTTTCTTCAAGAGAAATCGCCTTTTGGTTTGCGTCAAACTCTACTACACCATATCGTTCTGGATCATTCACATGATATGCGAACACAACACCTCCGCTGGGGTTCATCGCCGATTGAACCAAGTTGTGCATACCGTGCCCAAAGAATATGTTATCACCAAGTACCAAGGCAACATTATCGTCTCCAATAAATTCTTTGCCCAACACGAATGCCTGGGCAAGTCCATTAGGCACATCTTGAACCTTGTACGAGAAGTTACAGCCAATCGCTTTTCCATCGCCCAACAGACGTCTAAAGTTTGGAAGATCACTTGGAGTGGAAATAATTAGGATATCCCTTATTCCAGCCATCATCAGTACTGACAATGGATAGTAGATCATGGGCTTATCATAAACTGGCAACATTTGCTTGCTCGTGGCAAGCGTCAACGGATGCAATCGAGTACCGGCTCCACCGGCTAAAATAATCCCCTTCATGGCGTTTGATTATTGGTTTGATCGAAATCAAGATGGTCCAATTCGATATCTTCCTCCTCATCCATAATGGTGAAAAGGGGTTCGCGAAATGCTTTGGTAACCATCCTTCTTTCAAAAGACATTAGGAAAGATGGCAATAAAATTAAGTTGGCAAACATGGCTACAAGCAAGGTGAGAGAGACCAACAATCCCAGAGCTTGGGTGCCACCAAATTGGGAAGAATCAAACACACTAAAACCAAAGAAGATGATGATGGATGTGTAGACCATACTAACACCTGTTTCTTTCAGGGCCGAGCGCACGGCGCTGCCTATATCATTTCCATAATGCTTGAGCTCTTGCCTGTATTTGGCTAAATAATGGATGGTATCATCCACTGAAATTCCGAATGCAATGCTAAAAACAAGCAGGGTTGACGGCTTTATGGCAATTCCAAAATACCCCATTACAGCGCCTGTAAAGAGCAATGGAATAAGGTTCGTCACAACCGACACGACGATCATTCTGAGAGAATTGAAAACCGTTGCCATCAAAAGAGCGACAATAAAAATTGCAATGCTTAAGCTCACAAAGAGGTTCCGAACCAAGTAATTCGTCCCTTCCAAAAAGGTAATGCTCGGGCCGGTAAAGTCAATATGAATGTAGGCTTCATTAAGGGCCTCTTGGAGCCCTTCGAAGTAGGTAGGGGTAGATCCAATAGAAAGCGAATCTAAATTCACTACCATCGAGCTATCTTTCTCTTCCAGCGCGCGGATGAATGCCTTTTTTGCCGAAGAGTTGCGCTTAAGAATGTATCGAGCAATACTATCTTGTTCTTCTACTGAAGACGCAGTTTCGATCACTTCTATCAATGAATCTTGCTTTCTCCGCTTTGGATTGAATATGGCATCCACACGCGGTTTCACCACGATCAGCAGACTATCCATTTCGGTAGTTCCAATATCTGCTACTTGCAAATTGACACGCGCATAGCGTTCTGTACTATCCACATACGTATGAAGCAGCCCTTGGTCTTTGTCCGCATTATCAATATAATCAGCAAAAAATGCGCGCTCCCTTGTTGTGATTAAATCGTATCGCTCTGGATTTCCGTTGTAAAATGACTGTCTGATAAATTTAAGCGCATCCACTATGGAAATGGATCGTGAAAAAAACGCGTCATCAACAAAGACCTCTTCTACTTCATCAATTCCCTTCAGAATTGAACTCTTCATAATCTGCCTTGGCTTACCGGCATCTACTTGGATCTCAAATGGCACAACGCCTCCAAAATTTGTTTCAAACCAATGCAGGTCGGTCACAATGGGGTGATCTCGCGGCAAATCGTCTACAATATTTCCCGTTGTTTCTATCAGGGTCAAACCATAAAGCGCTATAGCGGTGCCAATCCCATAAAAAATGTAAACCTGCTTGCGGTTATATGTCACCGTCTTGATAAACCAATTAATAAGATTAGTGATCCAGTTTTTTTCCAGGTGGTCTGTAAAACTGTCTTTTGGCGGTGCCATGAAACTAAAACTGATGGTAATAACCAGCATTGACAGCAAAAACAGGGACATAATGCTTAGAAACGCTACGATTCCAAATTCAACCAGAATTACACTTTCGGTAAATGTGAAAGTTAAAAATCCGACAGCCGTAGTGGCATTGGTCATAAATGTGGCCTTCCCAATTTTGGATACTACCCGCACATGAGCCTTCGCCTTATTGCCATGCAATTTGAGCTCAGAATGAAACTTATTGATTAGATATATACAGTTCGGAATACCAATTACAATGATCAACGGCGGAATCAAACTGGTTAGAATTGAAATCTCATACCCCAATGTATTCAACATCCCCAACGACCAAATAACGCCCAATCCAACCACAACCATGGCAATTAGAACGGGCTTTATTGACCTGAAGAAAATAAAAAGAATGATGATCGTAATAAGCAGGGTAAGGATGATAAACAAACGCAGTTCCTGCTTGATGAGAGCGGTCATCATCTCCCTGATATAAGGCATACCAGAGTATTTTATCTCTAAGTTGTTATCTGATTCAAAGGATTGTACCTGCTCTAGAATGGTCCCAAAAAATTCCGTTCTATCCGTAGAATTAAAACGGTCATTTTGCATCGAAATAGCCATAAGGCTAAAGTTATTCTCTGAATTATAGAGGAGGTCTTTATAGAAGGGCAGGTGCTCATATTCCTGCTGTAATTTGCTCAGGGCCTCTTGGTCGGCGACTGGACCATGCACCAAGGGAGTAATTTTAAATCTCTTCTCGACGGTGTCCTTGACAATGTTGAATGCACTACCGATTGAGAGGACCGTATCTACTCCATCAATACGTGATACTGACCTTCCAAGCTCATACCATTTGTTGAATAACTCGACATCATGGAACAAATCTTTCTCTATGCCAATTACGAAAACCGTCGACTCTTCGCGGAATCGCTCGCGAAATTCCTCGTATACTTTTACCGTAGGGTCATCATCTGGCAGCATTTTGGGCAGGCCATAGTATAGCTGCACACCCCCTGCTTGATAGAGCATCACTGAGGTGAACACCACTAACAACGCAATGAGCAGAAGTCTAAATCTTATGATGAATCGGGCGATGTTGGCCCACATATTATCCGTTTTTCAAAGGTTGTCGAAGGTAAGACTCTTTGGCAATTCCAATCAATGCTACAGTTATTTTTGGCGTCAATGCTTCGATACAATATTCATCTGATTTCTACGCTCACTTTGAGCAAAATCACGAACATCATAAAAGTGCTTGGAAGCTATTATCTAAGTAGAATTGGTGGGTCAAATGTGAATGGGGGTTTACCAATATCGCTAAGCATTGAACCAACCACAGCATGCAATTTGCGGTGTCCAGAATGCCCAAGCGGGCTCCGCTCGTTTCATAGGCCTACGGGGAAAATGAATCTTGATTTGCTCGATAAAATTTTGAATGACGTTAAGCACCATTGCGCTTTCATCAACTATTACTTCCAAGGCGAGCCATATCTCCATCCACAATTCTTAGAGATGGTGAAAATGGCCGGTAGTTATGGGATTTTTACCTCGACAAGCACAAATGCCCATTTCTTAAACTCAGAGAAGGCAAAGCAGACAATCGAATCTGGGTTGGATCGGCTCATAATTTCCATTGATGGCGCCGACCAAGAGACCTACGAACAATATCGAAAAGAGGGATCACTGGACAAGGTTATCGAAGGCACCAAGAACATTCTGCATTGGAAAAAGGAACTGAAATCAATCACCCCGCACGTTGTCTTTCAATTTCTGGTTGTAAAACCAAATGAGCACCAAATTGATGAGGTGAAGGATTTGGGTAAAGCGCTTGGCGTGGATGAGGTGGTATTCAAAACCGCCCAGATTTATGATTTTGAAGATGGCAATGACCTCATCCCATCAAATGACAACTATTCACGCTACAGGGAAAATGGGAAAGGCAAATGGGAAATAAAAAACCCGTTGGACAATCATTGCTGGCGCATGTGGTCTGGAGCTGTTATTACATGGGATGGCCGTGTTGTTCCATGTTGTTTTGATAAGGATGCTCAGCATAGCATGGGAAATCTTCAGGCCCAATCCTTTTCCGATATCTGGAACAATCATCATTATCGGCATTTCCGATCACAGATTCTAAGATCAAGAAGTGAAGTAGAAATGTGTAAGAATTGCAGCGAGGGAACGCAGGTGTTTAGCTAAACGCGTGCGGGCTTAAACCGTCATAATATCCTTCTCCTTGATTACCATAAATTCATCAATCTTGGTAACATAGCCGTCCGTCAACTTCTGAATTTGATCTTCGGCATCCTTGGCTAGATCATCGGAAATAGTTTCCTCCTTCAGCGATTTAATTTCGTCATTGGCCTCTTTTCGAGCATTTCGTATTGAAACTTTAGCGTGTTCGCCCTCCGCCCTCGCCTGCTTCACAAGCGCCTTTCTTCTCTCCTCGGTAAGAGCAGGAATATTTATCATAATAAGCTCGCCATTATTTTGAGGGTTCAATCCAATGTTCGCCATCATAATCGCTCTCTCAATCGGCTCCAACATTGGCTTTTCCCATGGCTGAATCGACATTGTGCGACCGTCGGGTGTATTGATGTTCGAAACTTGGGATAAAGGAGTACTGGTGCCGTAATAATCCACATAGATTCCATCAAGCATGCTTGCATGTGCCCGTCCAGCTCGAATCTTACCCAATCCCTTTTTTAGATGTTCAATGGCCCCATTCATTCCTTCCTTGGCCATATCCAATACCATCTCAATCTCTTCCATATCCTTATGATCTTAATGTGCCGAAAATAATCAATGAATCAATAATTACATCTCGACCAGTGTCCCCACTTGTTCTCCTTCAATAATTCGCTTTAAATTGCCAGGTCTATTCATGTCAAAGACAATGATCGGAACCTTGTTTTCTTGGCATAACGTGAATGCCGTCATATCCATCACGTTTAGCTTTTTTGAAATAACGTCCTGAAATGACAGTTTATCAAACCTTGTTGCGGTAGAATCCTTTTCCGGATCCGCCGTGTAAATTCCATCGACCCGCGTGCCTTTTAGTATCACGTCAGCTTCAATCTCAATGGCTCTAAGCGATGCTGCAGTATCAGTGGTAAAGTATGGATTTCCCGTGCCAGCACCGAAAATTACAATCCGTCCTTTTTCTAGGTGTCTCACGGCGCGACGTCGAATAAACGGCTCTGCGATTTGCTCCATTTTAATCGCCGAAAGGAGACGCGTTTTTAAACCCAATGACTCCATCCCAGACTGAATGGCTAATCCATTTATCACAGTAGCCAGCATACCCATGTGGTCTCCCTGTACACGATCAATTCCGGAACTTGAAGCCTGCATTCCTCGATAAATGTTTCCGCCACCAATAACAACGGCCACCTCAACACCCATTTCAGCAATGGCCGTTACTTCGCGACAGTACTGAAGAAGTCTATTGTTATCAATGCCGTAGCTCTGCTCCCCCATGAGGGCTTCACCACTTAGCTTAAGCAGTATGCGTTTGTATTTAGCCATAAGGCAAACCTAGTTTATTGATGAAAAATTTGGGCAAAAAAAGAGCGATGAAAAATCATCGCTCTTTTTTTAATGTATTTGAATTAGCTGCTCAATGCGTGACGCTTAAATGCTGTCACTGTGAGATTGGAATCAATCTCCTTTAAGTACTGACCAACCGATTTTTTATTTTCCTTGATGAATGCTTGATTCAGAAGTGTGGACTCCTTGAAAAACTTATTCAATTTACCCATGGCAATCTTCTCGAGCATTTCCTCTGGCTTTCCTTCTTGTCGTGCGAGCTCTTTACCAATCTCGATCTCCTTATCAATCACTTCTTGTGAAACTGCATCTTGATTAATAGCAACTGGGTTCATCGCAGCAATTTGCATTGCGACGTCTCTTCCAACTTCTTGCTGTCCTTGGACATTTAACCCAACCAATGATGCAACCTGATTTCCTGGGTGATTGTATGCCACAACTGTGTCAGCCTCGATGGTATCAAACGTAGATACGTCAATCTTCTCTCCAATCTTACCAACCATTTCCAACACCTTATCACCTATTGTCATACCGTTTCCGTCGAATGATTGAGCCTTAAGCTCATCAATCGTTGCGACGCCAGAGTTAAGTGCAATGGCAGCGATTTTATTCGCCACATCCGCAAAATCTGCATTTTTCGACACGAAGTCAGTTTCACATGTAAGGCTAGTGATCACTCCTTTTTTACTGGAATCATCCGTAAGCGATATAATCAAACCTTCGTTTGCTTCGCGATCGCCTCTTTTTGCAGCTACTTTCTGACCCTTCAATCGAAGAATCTCGATGGCCTTGTCAAAATCACCTTCAGCCTCAACCAAAGCATTTTTACAATCCATCATCCCGCTACCGGTCATTTTCCGTAGCTCGTTAACCTGAGATGCTGTAATCTTTGTCATTTCCTAAATCTTTCTTTTGAATTACTCTTTAGTAGCTGCATCAGCATTTTCTGCTGCTGGAGCCTCTTCTACTTTCTCTGCTTTAGCAGCCGCTGCTGCTTCTGCTGCCTTCACTGCTGCTTCTTTCGCTGCCGATGCCGCATCTTCTGCCGCTTTCGCTGCATCACGATCTGTCTTTCTTTCTGAAAGCCCTTCTTTGATCGCATCAGTCATAACGCTCAATATCTTATCAATCGCTGCAGACGCATCATCATTTCCAGGAATTGGAAAATCAACTGATCGTGGGTCAGCGTTGGTATCTACAATAGCAAAGGTTGGGATGTTCAGCTTACGTGCTTCACGAACAGCGATGTGCTCCTTGTTTACATCAATAATAAATAGGGCCGCTGGTAATCGAGTAAGGTCAGCAATACTACCTAAGTCCTTATCCAATTTAGCTCGTTGACGATCAACCTGCAAACGCTCTCTCTTTGACATTGTAGCGAAACGACCATCGGTCTTCATCTTATCAATGTCGCCCATTTTGCGAATAGCTTTACGAATAGTAACGAAGTTGGTAAGCATTCCGCCTGGCCATCTTTCAGTCACATATGGCATGTTCACGTCTTTCATTTGACGCTCAACGATGTCCTTAGCTTGTTTCTTCGTAGCAACAACCAAGATCTTTTTACCTGAACGTGCAATATTCTTGATAGCCGCTGCGGCCTCATCACACTTTGCAACTGTTTTATGTAGATCAATTACGTGGATTCCATTGCGCTCCATAAAAATGTATGGGGCCATGTTTGGGTTCCACTTTCTTTTTAAGTGTCCGAAGTGCACTCCTGCTGCTAGCAGATCTTTGTAGTTTGTACTTGCCATGTTTACCTTCTTTTAATTAAAAGCAATCAGCGGGTAGTTCGTTTGAAGTCCCGCTGATTTAGATTCTAAACTATATATAAATTGATTATCGTTTACTGAACTGGAAGCGCTTTCTTGCCTTCTTCTGTCCTGGCTTCTTACGCTCGACCATTCTTGGATCTCGTGTAACAAGACCTGCTGCTCTGAGTGCAGGCTTAAATTCTTCATCTATTTTGACCAACGTTCTTGAAATACCCAAGCGAATTGCTTCAGCCTGACCATTGATTCCACCTCCACTAACGTTAACAGTTACATCGTACTTGTCTTTGTTGTCTGTTAAGTTGAATGGTTGATGCAATTTGTGTTGTAAAGTAGCGATAGGGAAATACTCCTTATAATCACGATTGTTGATGGTGATTTTACCCTTACCTTTTTTCATGTAAACACGAGCTACGCTCGCCTTTCTACGTCCAAGTGAGTTTATAATTTCCATCTTACTTTACTGAATTGATATCGATTGTTGTTGGTTGTTGTGCCGAATGAGGGTGCTCTGCACCAACATAGACGTACAAGTTTCGGTACATCTGACTTCCTAATTTTGTCTTTGGAAGCATGCCTTTAATGGCTTTCTCCAAAACACGATGAGGTTGACGCTTCATCATTTCCTCTGCATTTCGAACACGCTGTCCACTTGGGTAACCAGTGTGCCAGATATATTCTTTCTCCTGCATTTTACTTCCAGACATCTGGATAGTCTCTGCGTTGATGATGATGACATTGTCACCACAATCCGCATGCGGAGTGAAGTTTGGCTTGTGCTTACCGCGTAACATATAGGCTACGACTGAAGAAAAACGACCAAGAGTTTGGTCCTTCGCATCGATGACAACCCACTGCTTGTCTGCGGTCTCTGCATTAGCAGAGATAGTTTTATAACTTAAATGGCTCACTGTTACTAATATTTATGCCCCCAAAAAGGGGCTGCGAAGATAGAACTATTTTAAACTGAAACAAGCCTAGTGAATAGGAATTTATTTACTTGTTTATCAAGCAATCACTCCCAACTCTTTTCCAACCTTAGTAAAAGCTGTAACAGCTTTGTCTATATGCGTTCTTTCATGGGCTGCACTTAGCTGAACTCGAATTCGAGCCTGGTCTTTTGGAACCACCGGGTAAAAGAACCCAATGACATAAATTCCTTCAGCAAGAAGCTTATTAGCAAACTGCTGTGACAGCGCAGCGTCATAAAGCATAATAGGAACTATGGCAGAATCGCCGTCTTTTATGTCAAATCCAGCGGCTTTAATTTGTTCTTTAAAATAGGTCACATTGCCTTCAAGCTTATCTCTCAATTCAGTGCTCTCGCTTAGCATTTTCAGCACCTCAAGCGATGCCCCCACGATATTCGGCGCAAGTGAATTGCTAAATAAATACGGTCTGGATCGTTGTCGAAGAATTTCAATTATCTCTTTCCGTCCGGTTGTAAACCCACCCATGGCGCCACCAAGGGCTTTTCCAAACGTGCCCGTTATAATATCCACACGTCCAATCACATTCTTTAATTCGATGGTACCCTTTCCTGTTTTACCAATAAATCCAGTCGCATGGCACTCATCCACCATGACCAGCGCATCGTACTTATCTGCTAGGTCACAGATTTTATCCAGTTGGGCCACATAGCCATCCATACTGAATACGCCATCCGTCACAATAACCTTAAATCGTGCACCGTTCGCAGCTTTTAACTGCTCTTCCAGATCAGCCATGTCGTTGTTGGCATATCGAAAACGTTTCGCTTTACACAAGCGGACACCATCGATAATACTCGCATGATTGAGGGAGTCGGATATTATGGCATCATCAGGACCCAACAAAGGCTCAAATACACCACCATTGGCATCAAATGCGGCCGCATACAATATCGTGTCCTCCGTTCCTAAAAACTCGGCCACTTTTTGCTCTAGTTCTTTGTGAATATCTTGGGTGCCACAAATGAATCTAACGGATGACATACCGAATCCATGGCTGTCTAACGCATCCTTTGCCGCCTGCACCACTCTTGGATCATTCGAAAGCCCCAGGTAATTGTTGGCGCAAAAATTCACCACCTCTTCTCCAGTGCTGATTTTAATGACTGCCTCTTGGGTCGATGTAATTATACGCTCTTTTTTAAATAAGCCTGCCTCCTCAATGGATGACAATTCAGATTCTAAATGGGCTTTTATTTTACCGTACATATGATTGGAGTTTAGTCTACGAATTACTCGATTTAATTTTGACAAAAAAAGCCCCGGCAACTTGACCGAGGCTTAATACTTTATATTAATTTCTATACGTGACCTTGAGCGATCATGGCGTCTGCAACCTTAATGAAACCAGCAACATTTGCTCCCTTCACATAATCTACATAATCACCATCTCGACCATACTTCTCACATGCCTCATGAATGCTCACCATGATACCGTGTAATTTTTGATCCACTTCTTCTCTTGTCCAGTTAAGTCTAAGTGAGTTCTGTGACATTTCTAATCCAGACGTTGCAACTCCACCTGCGTTCGAGGCTTTACCTGGAGCGAACAAGATTCGAGCGCCATGAAACTTCTCAATTGCCTCTGGCGTTGAAGGCATATTTGCGCCTTCCGAAACACACATGCAACCATTTGAAATCAAAGTAGCGGCATCATCACCGTTCAATTCATTTTGTGTTGCACATGGTAGTGCGATGTCGCATTTGACGCCCCAAGGTTTCTCGCCAGCGAAAAACTCAACGTCTGAGTATTGATCCGCAAGCTCATTGATCCGACCACGCTTCACATTCTTCAATTCCATGATTGCATCAAGATGCTCCGAATGGAAACCTTCAGCTCTATGCACGTATCCCGAAGAATCAGATACCGTCACAACCTTTCCTCCAAGGTGAATCACCTTTTGAAGTGCGTACTGCGCAACATTGCCAGATCCTGAAATCACAACCGTTTTTCCTTTGAAGCTGTCGTTACGTGTTTTGAGCATCTCGTTCGCGAAGTATACGTTTCCGTATCCTGTCGCTTCTGGTCGGATCAAACTACCTCCGTACTCCATTCCTTTACCTGTAAGCACACCGGTAAATTCGTTTCTTACTCGCTTATATTGGCCAAACAGATATCCTATCTCACGTCCACCAACACCAATATCACCAGCGGGAACATCTGTATTAGCTCCAATGTGACGACTCAACTCCGTCATAAAGCTTTGGCAAAATCGCATTACCTCATTATCAGACTTTCCTTTTGGGTTAAAGTCAGACCCTCCTTTACCTCCACCCATAGGTAGGGTTGTAAGCGAGTTCTTAAATACTTGCTCAAAGGCAAGAAACTTTAGAATACTCAAATTCACTGATGGGTGAAACCTCAAACCTCCTTTATATGGCCCGATTGCTGAATTCATTTCAATTCTGTAACCGCGATTCACCTGATAACCTCCTTTGTCATCAATCCAAGGCACTCTGAACATCAAAACACGTTCTGGCTCTACGATACGATTAAGGATTTCTGCTTGCTTATATTTTGGGTTATCCTCAATGAATGGAATTACCGCTTCAGCAACTTCTTCTACAGCTTGTAGAAATTCTGGCTCTTGTCCATTTCTCGCCTTAACGGAATCCATGAACGCATCGATCTGAGTTTGATATTGGCTCATTATTATATTGTGTTGATCTCTATTAAATTGGATGGCAAAAGTAGAATAAAAACAATCTGAGCGGGTGCTCAATCAAGCTTCGAAACTGTTGGATACTTCTTTTCAAATCCAAGAATCTCCCCTTTCCAAATTCGCTCGGAAATGGACACATCGTCTTTGAAGTAAAACTTACCGCCCCAGCGGTGGGTTACATACTTGTATACTATGGTATCAATACCATCTTTGATAATTATTCTTCGTACGCTATGATCCGGAAACGTGAAGGTCTCATCTGACCTTCCCTGCGGGTATCTCGAAAAGTCTTCCTTGACTTTCACTTCCTTATTAACGGGTGCGGCAATTACGGCCGGCTTTGATGTGGGTTCTGGGGCTACAATTCTATTGGGCTCCTCAACTATCGGTTCTTCAAGTTCCGGCATCTGTTCTACTTCGTTTTCAGGCGCTTTTTCAACTAGGATTACTGGAACCTCCTCTTCTTCCACTATCGGCTTCGGCATGACCATGACCATTGGTTCATCTCGTGACGCGATTTCAGATTCCAATCTCACGATGTTTTTTAATTGATCCACACTTTTTTGTTCAATGACCAAGATGGAGTCGACTTCGCGCATGATGATTTTCGCCATTAATATGTCCAGGTCATTCACTTTCGAAACCAGCCATTGCTCCTTCTCTTTATTGTATTCAATCGCCTCGTTATAGGACATTCGAGCCTCGACATAGTCCTTACTTATGAATGCCCGATCAGCCTTGATCATAAGTTCGTCATACTTCTTCTCTGCGGCGATTTGAGCCTCAAACTCAGCTTTCTTCGCCTGGTCGCGCTTGCTCAACGGAATTTGAGCATATGAGGTTTGCGCTATGAAAAACGCCAATAATATGGTTGTAAAAACCTTCATCTAGATTTCGAAATTTGATTCAAAAGTATTCTGAGTTCGCTTAGCATCATAGCTGTCGCTCCCCAAATTTTCATACCATCGTGTTCAATGAATCGCGTTTTCACCGTCGAACCCGATCCGGTGTCGATTTCCCCTTCAACAAAAACTTCTGGTCTCATGAGCTTTTGAACGGGCAGAAAAAACGCCGATTGCACTTCTCTTGGTTCTGGAATTATTACTGGATCATGATCCATCCAAAAAATATAGGGGGAAACTAAAAATCCACTTGGCGGAATGTAGACATCGGTGAGCGGACGTATGAAGTGCAGGTTTTTCATTAATATCCCCACTTCCTCTTCGGTTTCCCTTCGCGCAGTGTGTTCAAGATCTGTATCCGCTTCTTCAACCTTACCCCCTGGAAAGCCAATTTGTCCGCTATGCACACCATCGTATGATTGCCGTTCTATCATCAGCAGATTCATCTCCTTGTTGATCGGAACGAAGATGGATGCTACGGCACTTAATCTTGGATTTGGGTTTTTCGCCAAGGCATCTTTCCTGAATTTGGAAATTCGTGGAAACACCTCTTCATGCGCGGCTTCCCCTAATACTTGCGCCGACTGCAACAGCATTCGAATTTCGTTAAACTCATCCCACCTCATTCGTCACATGAAATTTGACCAATGCGTTAATTGGGCTTTGTATAATCGCTCCGAGTTTGAGTCCGTTTTCTTGCAGCACCGCCTCCAATGTGGCTCGGTAATAGAAGGCGATTGAGCCGATGAAGTGGATAGGCAATCGCGACGATCCTTGGTACTTCATAATATGTCTCCGAACGAATTCGGTGAAGCTGTCATGCAAGATTCCTTGAATGAGAGGCTCTTTTCTATGATCCGCACAAAATGCAGCGAGGGAAGCTAAAAATCGATTTGGTTTAGACTCGTAATAAAGAGCGTGCAGCGCCTTTTCTTTTGTTAGCTCAAACTTGAGTTCAAATGCTGCAGAAATATGACTCTCCATTTCCCTGTAAGCCCAAGCCTGAAGCAGTCGGCGACCAATAGATGTTCCGCTTCCTTCATCGCCAATTATGAATCCCATGGCTGGAATGTTGTCTGTGATGTCTGACCCATCATAAACACACGAGTTGGAGCCCGTTCCTAGTATTCCGACAATTCCGCTTTGTGTTTGACAGGCCGCTCTTGCCGCCGCCAATAAATCGTGATAAACGTTTACACTCTTTGCCTGCCATGCCAGATTAAGGCCATCGGCAATTCGCCTGTTTCTATCTGGACTTGAGCATCCAGAACCATAAAAATGAACCGTATCCAATTCTTCTACCCCAGCTTTTGCTCCAACTTCAGTCGCGACCTGTTCTACTTCGGCCACATCAACAAAGAAGGGGTTAAGCCCAATTGATTCTACCCGAATATATTCCTGATCTCCCTCGAGGAAAACCCAAATCGTTTTAGTTGATCCACTTTCTGCTATGCAATTCACGCCACGAAAATATGAAAGGTCGGGCGAGTGATTCGATGATGTAACAGTACTTATAAACGAAAAAGCCTCGACTGCATTCATAGCAATCGAGGCTTCTTCGTAGGTTGTTTAATTCTATTCTCTGATCAAGGTCAGATCTCCTCTGTATTCAACCGTCTCTGCATCCAATGTCTGCTCTTTTCCGGTTACTACATAGAAGTAAGTCCCATCTGGCTCCTTGCCACCATCCCAATGATCGTCTAAGGTCTCACTCTGGAATACCTTCGTTCCCCATCGGTTGTAGATCACAATTCTGAACTCATCAATTCCTTCTATCGTCCACTCAAACAAGTCGTTGTTCTGGTCGCCGTTTGGTGTGAACACGTTTGGTATAAAGAAGTTGGTGATTCGATCTAATTGGACACGCATCACTGCAGAGTCTTGACATACTCCATTGTCTACCAATAATCGCACTTCGTAGTTTCCGATCTGCTCAAAGGTAAATTGTGGATCCAGCTCATCGCTCACTCCAAATGGCCCAAAGGTCCACGTGTAGAGTAAGTCTACATTGACCGAGTCAGCTCCTACGCTACTCTCGTTCACAAACTGAATGTCTAATGGAACATCGCCCGACTTAACGCTGTCCTTGGTTCCGAACTTCGCAATCGGTGATGGGTAAACCACGATGTCTACTTGAGCCCATCCACTTTCACATCCGTACTTACTAAACTGTGTTCCGTATACCCGTGTTGGCATGTCTTGTAACTCACCATACTCAAATGGATTTCCAGCACCTAATAGTCGCATATCAGTCACACTTGGGATCGTATCTGGGTTCTCTTTCATTCCTTGCTCATACTCATCCCACTCATACCATTTAAAGGTGTTGCTCAACAAACCGTCTGCTCGAAGGTCTTTCAACACTGTTCCCTGGCAATATGGTCCGCCGCCCCAAACTTTTGGTGGAACCGGCGTTCGTGCGATTCGTACCAAACGTGGTATCTTATTATAACACGTGGTAACAGGATCGTATAATTCATACGTGATTACGTACTCTCCTTCTCCTACACGGTTTGGTATGAACGCACCATCATGAAGCTCTGGAAGTGTTCCTCCCCATATTCCGCCTTCTACTGCCGAATTCAATATGATCGAGTCTACAATGTTGTCGCAATAAACACTGTCTGCTCCAAAGAATCGAGCATCTGGTAATTCATTGATCACTAAGGTCGTGTCTGACTTTGTTCCACAAGCTCCTTCGATTTCGTAGGTGATCTTGATTTCACCTGTCATCAAGCTATCTATAGCAAGATAGTACTCCCCTGAACCTTCCGGTGTTTCCTCTATATCACCTCCACTCCAGATTCCGAACGGATCTCCTTGAAAGTCATTCAAGTGTAACGCTACGTTATCGCCTTCACAAATCTTTGGTAGACTATCGATGCGTGAGTTGTAAGATCCTACTATATGAATGTTCGCTGAATCTGTGTTCACACATCCACTATCATTCACCGTATGGAAAACCAATATCGTATCCGGTGCATTGAACCCACTTGGGTCCAACATTCCAGCTGAAGTTGGGTTGTTTGAGCTATCTGCATTCATCCAGGTCTCGGACTGCACATTGGTATTGGTCAGCACGAAGTTACCCGCCAACTCAACATTTGTCAGCTGCTCGCAATAAGGTCCTACCGTTGCAATACTCGCATCTGGAGCACCTTTTACTCGAATATCTATTGTATCGCTATTGGCGCAAATACCTTCTAATAAGTACACAATCTGTACAAGGGTGTCTCTTCCCGAGCCCGGATCAAGGATGTCAGGCGCAAAAATACCGTCAACCGAATTCACGATACCAGACCCAAGGTAGGTTCCTCCTGGAGTGGGCACCTTTAATGTGTCAAGCGGATCGGTAGAGCAATAAACCAATAGGTCTGCGGTTCCACCAATGTTTGGTGTAATGTCTACTGGGAATTTATCAAATACCTCAACCGTAATCGTATCGGTGTTGCCACATGCTGCTTCCAAGTTACTTTGAACTCGGTAGGTCGTAGTTACATCTGGATGTATCCATGGAGTAGCACACTGGTCGCAACCAAAGTTCACACCTACATCGATCGGATCTCCAGAAAGCACACTCCAATAAAAGGTGTCGCCTCCATTCGCATCCAGGGTAATGGTGTCCAACTCACATATGGCCGTGTCGTTGCCCAAGAACGTACTTGGTTCAATCCGCACCACGTAGGAGAAAATATTAAAGCCCGTTACAGGACAGAAATTATCTTCAACCGTTACGTTGAATGGCACAAACGTTTGATTGGTAGGAATCGCCGTCCAGCTAATGTGCACTGTATCTGGGTTAGTACCAGATGTTGTCCAAACCGCACCAGGTAAAATCTGATCGATGTTACATACAGATAGTATCGAGTCATTTGATAGGTTACCTGCAGTATCGTAGTCGTAGAATAGTAAGTCGAACTCAAAGTCTTGTCCCGTACATACTACAATCGTAGTTGAATCAAGCTGAGCGCCTGACCCAACAAAGTTTTGTATTCCTCCTGAATCTTCAGGTGGGTTGTTGTCACAGCTATCAAGCACGATAAACTGAATGTCTCGGTGAACGGAACCTCTAAACTCGCCAGTTTCTATGTCGTATTCGCTCACCGTTACTGCGATGGCGTAGTTCGCAAACGTATATCCAGTAGGGATCGTTGCGGTAAAGTTTAGCTGACCTGTCGAGTTATTAATTGTTGTAGTTCCAGGCATTGGCTGAACTCCAGAGTAGCCACCCTGATAGTTAATGGAATTAAACGTTCCTGACGTATATGAGTTCCAAGCGGTATCCAATTCCCAATACAGACTGTCTCCGTTTGGATCATACGCACTCCAGTTGTATGTCACAGGCTGACCGTCACAGAAAAATGGAATTGGTTTGTTTGAGTTAAACTGAACTGAGTGATTTGATGGAGCCTCTTCAATATCTAGTTCGGCATAAGCAACAATGCTTGGCTGACTTACGTAGTTCACTCCTGTATTTCGAGCTCCACTACCGTAAACAAAAATCCAATTGTCGCAATCAAGCGTACCATAGAAGTTTGAGTCTAGTTGGAAGGTATCTGTGTAAACACCCCACTGAATTCCGAGGAGACCGCAGTTACCAACGACACATGAGTTCTGCGTTGAGTTTAATGAGTCACAAATCGGTGTTGCTTCCTTAATGGTATCCGCTAATGCATATTGTGTTGGTGACTGCCATCCATTGTCCATACAACGTGCATACCAACCGGCAGAAGTGCCAATTCCAGCTGCACCAGTACAGTTTCCATTATTGAAAGCTGTTCCACCGCAATATCGGAAGAAATCCAAATGAACTACAAACGTATCGCCACCAACGTGCTTGTACGTAATGTTCATACCTTGAATGTGCGTGGCATTCGCCTCTTGGATTCCAAAAAATCCGAGGGTTAAAATCGCAGTAATTAGTGCTAGTTTTTTCATGTCTGGTTTTCAGTTAACAGAATCAAAGACTACAGTTGAATATTAAAGGTTGTCCAACACGTTAAAAAATCTTTAATCACGCGAAATTAGGGATTGACATGTAACATACCACATCAAAAGTCAGTCAACGAAAAAGCCTCGACTGCATTCATAGCAATCGAGGCTTCTTCGTAGGTTGTTTAATTCTATTCTCTGATCAAGGTCAGATCTCCTCTGTATTCAACCGTCTCTGCATCCAATGTCTGCTCTTTTCCGGTTACTACATAGAAGTAAGTCCCATCTGGCTCCTTGCCACCATCCCAATGATCGTCTAAGGTCTCACTCTGGAATACCTTCGTTCCCCATCGGTTGTAGATCACAATTCTGAACTCATCAATTCCTTCTATCGTCCACTCAAACAAGTCGTTGTTCTGGTCGCCGTTTGGTGTGAACACGTTTGGTATAAAGAAGTTGGTGATTCGATCTAATTGGACACGCATCACTGCAGAGTCTTGACATACTCCATTGTCTACCAATAATCGCACTTCGTAGTTTCCGATCTGCTCAAAGGTAAATTGTGGATCCAGCTCATCGCTCACTCCAAATGGCCCAAAGGTCCACGTGTAGAGTAAGTCTACATTGACCGAGTCAGCTCCTACGCTACTCTCGTTCACAAACTGAATGTCTAATGGAACATCGCCCGACTTAACGCTGTCCTTGGTTCCGAACTTCGCAATCGGTGATGGGTAAACCACGATGTCTACTTGAGCCCATCCACTTTCACATCCGTACTTACTAACCGGCTGCTAACGCCATGTTTTTCAAATACTTCAACATAAGTTCGTGGTTTAGCCATATAGATTCACAATGGGGGTGACTAGTTGTCCGAACAATTATTTCTTTTCGATTTTATTTAAACCCACCTTTGACGCATGCGTAATTTCCTCGTTGTTGGCGCGGGTTTAGCTGGCATTTCAGTGGCCGAAAGAATTCTTCAAAAAGGATTGACGGTGCGCGTTGTTTCAAATTCTAAATGGCCTTCGAGCACGCGTGTCGCTACTGGCATGTTCAATCCAATAGTTTTTAGAAGGTTGAACAAAACATGGATGATCGATGATGTATTACCAGAAATGCATTCCTTTTATGGTCAGCTAGAGAATAGATTGAACACCAAGCTAATCTCAAACCACGCCATTTTCAAACACATCGGAAGCGAAGATTACGCTTCTTTTTGGAATGAAAAATCTCACAAAAGTGCATTTGAGTCGTTTCTCGACCCAATTGAATCAAATTATGGAAAGGTGAATCAAGCAGGCATGGTCGATTGCCCAGCACTTATCACCACATACATAGAATTTCTGAGGAGCGAAAGCTGCCTTGACGATAGCACCTTCAATTTTGATGAACTCTCCCAAGAGGGTTCAGGGGTTGTGTATAAAGGGTTGAAATACGACCATGTGATATTTTGCGACGGGCCATATATTTCCAAAAACCCCTATTTCAGCTGGTTGCCGTTTAAAATTGCGAAAGGCGATTGGATTGTCGTGGAGACGGATGAAGCACTGCCCGATAGAATCGTCAATAATGTAATCAACATCATTCCATTGGGGGCGCATCGCTACAAACTATCCTCCACTTTCGAGTGGGAAACAGAGAGTTGGAAACCAAATCCTGAACAAATCCACACGCTGTTAAGGGCGTTTCTAGAAATCTATCCGGTGGCCTATAAAATCATCGACCATCAAAGCGGATTGCGACCTGCTGCTTCCGATCGAAGGCCGTACTTGGGCCGACACCCAAGGCTTGGATACATGAGCGTATTTAACGGACTAGGCTCAAAAGGGGTGATCCTAGCCCCCTACTTTTCCAAACACCTGATTGATCATTTGGTGGACGCTACTCCATTGATTAAGGAGGTGGACATAAAAAGGAATATTAAGCGCTTTCAAGCGGCACACTAAACTGACAATTCTCAATCTCAATTCTAAGATAAGCCGCTAATTTTGCACTATGCCGTTATTCAACAAAATCGACAAAAAGTTACTTCGACAGAGGCTGTCCGAAGATCAAACGCCACGCACCACGGTTTCTTTTTATCGGTATGTTCAAATCGCTGATCCCCAGCAATATCGAGATCATCTCTATGCCGAATGGGAGTCAATCGGATGCCTCGGACGCATCTACATCGCCGAAGAGGGTGTGAACGCGCAGATGAGCGTGCCTAGCAATCATTGGGACGCATTTGAATCATATATGGGAGAAGATCCATATCTGGCCGGCGTTCCATTTAAGGTTGCGGTGGAGGACGACGGGAAGTCATTCTACAAGTTGAAAATAAAGGTTCGGCAAAAAATTGTGGCCGATGGGCTCGACGATTCTACTTTCAACCCTTCACACACAGGAAACCACCTCAACGCTGAAGAGTTTAATGCCGCGATCGAAAGCGGGGCGATCGTGGTTGATATGCGTAACCACTATGAAAGCGAAGTGGGACATTTTAAGGGCGCCATTCTTCCAGACGCCGACACGTTTCGCGACGAGCTAAAAATGGTCGAGGAAATATTGGAAGGCAAGGAAGACCAAAAAATTCTAATGTATTGCACGGGAGGAATTCGGTGCGAAAAAGCCAGTGCCTACTTCAAACATTTGGGCTATTCGGATGTCAATCAACTGCAAGGCGGAATAATTGAATACGCACATCAGGTTGAAAATCAAGGTCTGGAAAACAAATATGTTGGGAAGAACTTTGTTTTTGACGAGCGCCTTGGAGAGCGTATCACCAATGACGTGATTGCAGAGTGCCATCAATGCGGGGCCGCTTGTGACGCACATACAAATTGCCTGAATGAAGATTGTCATCTCCTATTTATTCAATGTGACGCATGTAAAGAACGTTACGAAGGCTGCTGTTCAGACGATTGCTTGGAGGTGATTCACTTACCGATGGATGAACAAAGGGCCAGAAGAAAGGGCCAGGATAAAGGCGAGGCACGTAACATATTTAAGAAGGGCCGGGTAGAACAAAAAATCGCGCGCAAGTAACCCGGCAACCAATATTCCAAATTGCTGAAAACGTGTGCAAAACCCTTCCAAAGTTTTGCTCAAAAAGGCCTTTCGAATAAATAATATTGCACTCTATTCGATAGGCACGAAAAATCACACTATGAAAGAAATACGATCTGCGCTTGTTTCCGTTTTCAATAAAGACGGATTGGATCAAATTGCCGAATTATTGCAAGAAAAAGGCGTCAAGGTTTATTCGACTGGCGGCACTGCTGCATTCTTCCAAAACAAGAAAATCGCAGTAACGGAAGTTGAGTCGATCACAAATTACCCATCAATTCTTGGAGGACGGGTAAAAACACTGCATCCCAAAGTTTTTGGTGGGATCTTGGCGCGCAATTCTGAAGAAAGTGATCGCGAAGAATTGGAGCAATTCAATATCCCAACTTTTGACCTTGTAGTTGTAGATCTGTATCCATTTAGCGAAACGGTTAAATCTGGAGCGAGTGAATCTGATATCATCGAAAAAATTGACATCGGCGGAATTTCACTGATCCGTGCTGCCGCGAAAAACTTCAACGATGTTGTTATCATCCCATCGAAGGACCAGTATCAAGATTTAACCGACCTACTTAAAAATGGAGCAAAGTCAACCATTGAGCAACGAAGGGCGCTATCTACAAAGGCATTTGGCATTACCAACGAATATGATGGCGCAATTTCAGACTATTTCTCTGGTGTAGTTTCAAACAAAAAGACCTTACGGTACGGCGAAAACCCACACCAACAGGGCGCATTCATCGGAGACATTGATCAATTTTTAGAGCAGCTTCATGGTAAGGAGCTATCGTATAACAACCTCCTTGATGTTGATTCAGCCATACGGCTTATTCGAGATTTCAAGGATGAGGACCCGACGTTTGCAGTAATTAAGCACAACAACGCATGTGGGTTTGCCACTCGCGCAAATGCAAAAACTGCTTACCTCGATGCCTTGGCTGGCGACCCTGTTTCTGCGTTTGGCGGCATCATCGCCTCCAATTGCACCATTGATCTTGACGCTGCCGAAGAAATCAACAAACTCTTTTGCGAGGTGGTTATGGCCCCTGCTTTTACCGATGAGGCACTTGCCTTGCTCAAAAGCAAAAAGAATCGAATGCTGCTCATAGACAAACAAGCGGCTTTCCCCAACAAAACCGTTAGATCGGTTTTGAATGGAGTACTCGAGCAAGACATTGACAGCAAACTCGTAGAAGCTACGGAACTTCAAAATGTCACTAAGCGTGTGGCGACGGCGGCAGAAGTTGAGGATTTGCTTTTCGCAAACAAACTAGTAAAGCACACGAAGTCGAACACCATTGTTTTGGCTAAAAACAAGCAATTGGTGGCGAGTGGCGTTGGTCAAACTTCACGCGTTGACGCACTGAGACAGGCAATAGACAAGGCAAAGTCCTTTGGTTTTGATGTGAATGGGTGTGTCATGTCAAGTGATGCTTTCTTTCCGTTTCCAGATTGTGTTGAAATTGCAAATGGAGAGGGCGTAAAGGCCGTAATTCAGCCGGGTGGATCGGTTAGAGATCAGGAATCTGTCGATTACTGCAACGCCCACAATATGGCTATGGTCATCACAGGAACAAGACATTTCAGACACTAACAAATTAGTGCCATTATAGGCTTAGAATAAAGTATAACTTCGCACAAACCACTTGAACACAGGAAGATAAAAGATGGGACTTTTCAACCTTTTCACTGAAGATATTGCCATTGATTTGGGAACAGCTAACACGATTATCATTCACAATGATAAAGTGGTCGTTGACGAACCTTCCATTGTGGCAGAAGATCGAACCACAAAGAAGATTATCGCCGTGGGTCGCATCGCGATGCAGATGCATGGAAAGACGCACGAAAACATCCGCACGATTCGTCCTTTAAAGGATGGTGTTATTGCGAATTTTTATGCGGCTGAACAGATGATCCGGGGCATGATCAAAATGATCAACTACGGCAATCGACTATTCACGCCAAGCCTTAAAATGGTCATTTGCATTCCTTCGGGAATAACTGAAGTGGAAAAACGGGCGGTTAAAGATTCAGCCGAGCACGCCGGAGCTAAGGAGGTTTATTTAATTCATGAACCAATGGCTGCTGCTATTGGAATTGGAATTGACGTGGAGGAGCCGATGGGTAATATGATCATCGACATAGGCGGCGGCACCAGTGAAATTGCGGTAATCGCTTTAGGAGGAATTGTCTGTGACAAATCTATCCGAGTGGCTGGAGATGAATTCACAAGTGACATTGAAGACTATATGCGCCGGCAACATAATATCCTAATTGGAGAAAGAAGCGCCGAGCGTATCAAAATTGAAGTAGGTGCCGCGATTACCGAATTGGAGAGCCCGCCAGATGAACTAGCCGTGCATGGAAGAGACCTTATGACGGGTATTCCAAAGGAAATCATGGTCTCCTATGTCGAGATTGCTCATGCTTTGGACAAATCAATTTCAAAAATTGAAGAGGCGATTTTAAGTGCTCTCGAGATGACTCCGCCAGAATTAAGTGCCGACATTTACAAGACTGGAATTTATCTTGCCGGTGGAGGCTCCATGCTTCGAGGACTTGACAAGCGGATTAGCTTAAAAACAAAATTGCCTGTTCACGTTGCGGAAGATCCGCTGCGCGCTGTTGCAAGAGGAACCGGAATCGCATTGAAGAACGCACATCGATTCCCATTCTTGATAAAGTAATTTTCACGCCTAAGTTTCTAGGTATAGCCTGATCATCAGAAAATATGCAGAACGTATTTCTCTTTTTCTGGAAAAATCAATTCTCGATCCTTTTCATTTTATTGGAAATTATCGGGTTCGCGCTTCTTGGATCCAATAGCGGTTTTCACCAAAGCCAATTACACCAGACTGGGGTAGCGCTATCTGGAAATGTTTATCAGATTCAGCATGCCTATACTCAATATCTTGGGTTATCCGATGAAAACGCAGAGCTGCGTGAGGAAAACGCCGACTTGCTGGAACAATTGATCAATCAGCCGAAGCGACAAAGCGTTAATAGAGACGGATACAAAGTCATTCCTGTTCAGGCTATTAACAGCACCCATCATCTGAAGAACAACTTTATTGTTATCCGGTCTGGATCCGTAGATGGCATCAAACCGGCTTCCGCCGTGATTGGCCCCTCAGGAATTGTTGGCATTGTTCACTCAGTAAGCGACCACTACTCTTCTATTCTTCCATTAATCCATAGCAGCACAAACATTAATGCACGACTACAACGGACATCCTATTTTGGTCAGTGTCACTGGGTTGGAATCGATGAAGAAATAATGACGTTAGAGAACATTCCCAATCATGTTGTCGTGAACCCAGGTGACACTATTCTTACAAGAGGCGGTGGAGGAATTTTTCCTTCCGGGCTTGTCCTAGGATTTGCAGAGTCGTCCGAGAAAAACGAAAGTTCTGGATTTCAAGAAATCCAAGTGAAATTGGCCACAGACTTTAAAAAAATCAATACGCTTTTTGTAATTGAAAACACACTGAAACAAGAATTGGACAGCATAATGATCCAAACAGAAGCATGGATCGACAAATAATCACATATATACTGAGGTTTATCCTCCTTGTTCTAATACAGGTATTTGTGTTGAATAACATACAGTTTTCGGGTATTCTGAACCCTTATATCTATGTGTACTTCCTAATTATGCTTCCTGTTGACTTCCGACCCACGGTTGGCTTGATTGTGGGGTTTTTACTCGGTCTAACAATGGATATGTTTTGCCAAACGCTTGGCATGCACACCATCGCAGCTACGTTTGCGGCCTACTGCCGACCATATATTCTTACCTATATGGCACCTAGAGATGGTTATGAGTTTTCCCGAGTTCCGGGTGTACGTCAAATGGGCTGGCTTTGGTTTCTGACATACGCGGCAATCATCGTATTCCTTCACCATTTCGTATTGTTCTTCATTGAAATGTTCCGAGTAACGGGCCTACTCCTTACACTGGGAAAATCCCTTGGAAGCAGCCTAATGACCATGTCGCTAATCGTTGTCATTCAGCTAATTTTTGCACGCAGCGGCAAATCCAATTCCTATGAATAACCTCGAGCAACGCAAGTTTATTGTAATCAGCTCATTCGTAGTTATTGCGATCATTTTCCTGATGCGGCTCTTCTATATTCAAGTGATTGATGACTCGTATGTTTCCTCTGCCGACAACCAGGCACTTCGCTTTGTCACAAAATATCCTGCTCGAGGTATCGTGTACGATCGAAATGGGGAAATCCTCGTGTTAAATCAGGCCGCGTACGACCTCATGGTTGTGCCTGTATTGGTTGGCGAAGTAGACACCACGTCGATCTGTTCACTGCTAGAAATTGAGAAAGACGCATTTATTGAACGGATGGAACAAGCGCGCAATTTCTCAAGATACCGGGCGAGCATTTTCAAGAAACAGATGACAAGTGAAGAATATTCGCGTGTTGCAGAACGACTTTATCAATTCACTGGATTTTACGGCCAAAAGAGAAGTTTACGGATATACCCTGACAGCATTGCAGCGCACGTTTTGGGATATATTGGGGAAGTAAATCAGGGGCACCTAGATAAAGACACATTTTATCGTTCGGGTGACTTTGTTGGAATTAGTGGAATCGAACGTCAATACGAAACTGCTCTCAGAGGCCATAGAGGTCGCGAAGTTTTGATGGTTGATGTGCACAACACCGTTCAGGGAAAATACGAAGATGGAGCGCTAGACGTGGAGGCTAAGGCGGGTGAGAATTTGATTCTAAGTCTGGATTTACAAATTCAGAAATATGGCGAGCAGCTCATGCAAAACAAAAAGGGAAGCATCGTGGCTATTGAACCAAAAACTGGCGAGGTGCTTTGCTTGATTTCGAGTCCGACATACGACCCGAATCTGTTAGTCGGTGTCAAGCGCGCCTCAAATTACAAGCTACTGAGTGAGAATGACAGCCTAGATCCTTTATTTAATCGTGCATTGATGGCTAAGTATCCACCCGGTTCCATATTTAAAATAATCCAGTCATTGATTGGACTTCAGGATGGGATCATCTCAGAGAATACCGGAATAACTTGCAATAAGGCACTCGTTGGTTGCCACAATCATCCCAGCGCCCAAAACCTTAGACAGGCCATTCAAATGTCTTGCAACCCTTACTATCACCAAGTTTTCAAGCGATTGATAAATAGAGGTGAAGCAAAAAGCTATTTTGAAGACAGCGCCTTAGGGCTCGATCGATGGGAAAAGCAAGTGCATCGTTTCGGCCTAGGTGAAAGATTGGCGCTGGACCTCCCTAGCCTGAAATCTGGAAGCGTTCCGAACGTGGAACTATACGATCGAATATATGGTGAACGACGCTGGGCTTTCAGCACCATCTATAGTTTGAGTATAGGACAAGGAGAGTTGGAAGTTGTCCCAATTCAAATGGCCAATCTTGCGGCAACAATCGCAAACAGAGGCTATTTTATCGACCCGCACTTGATAAAAGAACCCCTGTCTACACAATCCGCCATTACTTGGAAAAAACACAATACAGGAATTGACGATGTTCATTTCACCCCGATTGTGGATGCCATGCAATGGGTAGTTGATAAACCTGGTGGTACGGCCCGTAGGGCTAGAATAGACTCGATTAAAGTTTGCGGAAAAACAGGGACCGCTGAAAATCCACATGGGAAGGATCACAGCGTCTTTATTGCGTTTGCTCCAAAGGACGATCCGAAAATTGCAATCGCGGTGTATGTCGAAAACTCTGGATTTGGAGGAACATGGGCGGCCCCGATATCAAGTCTTATCATAGAGAAGTACCTTAACGGGACCATCGCTGATACGGCTAAGGAAAATCGAATTTTTCGTGCTGATTTAATCTCAATGGAAGATGAGGACTAGACAAAGTGTCTTTCAAGATATCGATTGGATTATGGTGGGTGTCTACTTATTTCTTGTTGCATTTGGCTGGATGAGCATATATGCTGCAACATATGACGAGGCGCACCGGGCCGTAAACGACATGACTCAGAATCATGGAAAGCAAATGTTGTGGATTGGATTGTCACTCGTTATTGCTGCCGCGATTCTGCTTTTTGACCATCGCTTTTTTGAAACCTTCGCCTACGGAATATATGGCGTCTCCATTGCGTTGCTGCTCGGCGTGTTAATTGTGGGGTCTGAGATAAAGGGCGCTCAGTCTTGGTTTGTTTTGGGACCGGTGAGTTTTCAACCCTCGGAGATCGCGAAATATGGAACAGCTCTGGCCCTGGCAAAATACCTGAGCCAATATGGAGCGAGGTTCAAAGAGCGCAAGGTTCTGTTGACATCCTTGGCGATTATTTTCTTCCCTGCAGCCCTGATTATGCTTCAACCTGACGTAGGGTCTGTATTGGTTTTCAGCACCCTATTGATCGTCCTTTATCGTCAGGGACTAAGCGGTTGGTGGTTTGTTGTTGCACTGATAGCCGTATTTCTATTTGTGATGGCGCTTTTCATGAAGCAATGGACACTCCAGCTTTTTGGAGACAATGAAATTGGCGGAACGTGGATTTTTCTGGGAGCATTGACGCTTATTGTGGGCGCATTTTACTATCAATTTAGAAAGCAAAAAGGCAGTTTACCCATTTTTAGCGGAGGCCTAGTAGCCATGATTGGATACTACCTTTCCGTGGATTACTTATTCGATCATCTACTCAAACCGCATCATCAAAATCGAATCAATGAACTGCTCGGAATTGTATCTGACCCTCTTGGGGCGGGATACAACGTGCATCAATCAAAAATTGCTATTGGTTCTGGTGGTTTTTCGGGTAAAGGATTTCTCCAAGGCACCCAGACAAAATTTCACTTCGTTCCAGAACAAAGCACCGATTTCATTTTCTGCACGGTCGGCGAAGAATGGGGGTTTTTGGGTACACTTGTCCTTATCTTGGCATTCATTTTCTTGTTGGGTCGAATTATTTGGTCCTCCGAGAATCAGCGAAGTGAGTTTACTCGAAACTATGGATATGCCGCGGCGGCCATATTATTTATCCACTTTACAATTAACATAGGCATGGCCATTGGCCTTGCTCCAGTAATCGGGATTCCTCTCCCATTTTTCAGCTATGGAGGGTCATCCTTATGGTCTTTCACCATTCTACTCTTTACGTTTATTAAGCTCGATTCGGAAAGAAAGTTTGTGTTGCGCTAGCGCAAGATCAGTACACGATCAAAATGGTGTTCGTCTTGTCGCTTAGTATGGGCAATATATATCCCTGCTGGAATACCGTCTGTGCGAAACACATTGTACCCCTGGCTTAAATTATGTGTGAAAACCGTGTTGCCCATGAGATCAATTAGCTCTATTACAGCACCCGAAGCATAGGACTCTACTCGAAGCTCGTTTTGCTGGGTCCAGATCGTGGCCAACGGCACTTGTAATGGTGCAACCACCGAAATTGTATCCGTCGAATCAGTAGTGTCCACGGTAGTTTCGTGCAATCTAATTTTGAAATCTGCCACAATTGGAAGGTGGTCGCTCATTTCATACAACGCTGCAATTACCGCCGATGGTGCCGAATTGTTCGCTCCTTGAGTTAATGACTGATTAAAGTGATTCCCATCCTGACCCAATGCCCTGTAAGAGGTTGGCACATAAGTGATCGTTCCTGTATCCTGAATTACCGCTCCACTTGCCAGAATAAAATCGAATCGGTCGTCCATGCCACCGCCCGAGAAACACCCACCATTGGTGCTCGACAATCGTGTTGATTGGCTATGTATTCCACTAAAAGAACTATTGTTATTCCAACCCCCAGCCTCATCTATAGGATCATACAACCTGTAGTCGCCATGCGCGCTGCTGAGCAATTCTTGATAGGCCGCTTCGTCGGAATCATAAACATTTAGATCTCCACAGAGAAATAGGTTATCGGAGCTGGCATTAGAAACATAGTAGTCCATCAGTGCCTCTGCTGCTAGCCCTCGAGCCGCAGCGTCGCTGGATGAGTTTCCAGCTTTTAAGTGTGCCGCCGCTACATGAAAGAAGGTTGTGTCAGCGCCTTTTTCCAACTCGGGATCTTTGATGTAAAATGTGTTCACGTCAATAACACGTACCAAATTGCTTCCATTCAGCGCCTCCTCCACTTTATCTCGAGAAACCAGCCCAATTTTATCCTTATTGAAGAACATTCCATTGATGATACTCGACGAATTAGATTGAATAGCACAGCCATTGTACTTAGATACACCATCTACATTCAGCGCTTTGTTCAATATTCGATTTAAATAAACCGAAGAGGCACCCATTTCATTCACAACCAAAAAATCTGGATCAGCGTGTTTCACAATCTTTTTTAGATAGGCATCCTTTGACCCAATATTGTTGTTGCTGTTATCGCAAAACGAGGTGGTCTCTCCATAAAAGAGGAGGTTATATGACATGAATGTCAATGTGTCAAAGGATTGGGAGTATCCCGCAGTTCCAATTCCCATGATGAGAAGCAGCGTCAATGCGCCAAAAGAAGAGCTCAATAATCTCAAGTTGAGGTGGCTTCAATAGTTGGCCAAGGCAAATCCGAAATATTCATATTCGAACCGAGTGAGGAGCTTTCCTCCAATAATTTCTCATAGTGCTTCACGTAGATCTCGAAAGGTCCTTGCACCATTTCATAGAGATCGGCTACGTTGTCGCCATTTATGATGTGCATTAGGTCGCTCAACTTAAGCTTTCCAAGATTCCTAGTAGGGATGTATGCATTCATTCGATTACCACTCGATTCTACCTCAGTAAGAAGGTGGGCATCCGACATCAGATCCAATACCCGCGCGGTGGTTCCGAAAGGCAGATTCAAGTCACTACTAATCATCTGAGCAGACTCTGGGTCATCTCCCCTTTCAAAATTGTCGCTTAACCTTTTGCAAACCATCATGGCAATGACATGGAGTTGAATCACGCTCAATTGCTTTCCGTCACGCTCATTCTTTATCTCAACCACATATTGGTTTGCGTAAGCGATTTCTGCTCCTATCAAAGTGATTAGCCAACTAATATTCACCCAAATGAGGAAGAGCGGCAGCGCTGCAAAACTTCCGTAAATCGCATTGTATTTACTAACCCCAACTTGAAAATAGATATATCCCCATTCTAAGAATTGAAACGCTGTACCTGCGATCATTCCAGCAATGAAAGCCGATCCAAAATGCACCTTGGTGTTAGGCATCACCATATAAATAAAGGTGAATAAGAGCCATATAAGAACGTATGGAATCAATCGAATGAAGAAGAAAATTATTGGCCCTATTGCCTTTAACAGGTCAAGTGTCGACACCAAACTTTCGATTTCTGAAGTTATGAGTACAGTTATGCTGCTTGATAGAATGATCATCAATGGAGCCACAAGCATGATGGATAAATACTCCGAAAATTTCCTGATCCAAGATCGTCCCTTTGCCACTTGCCATATGGCGTTGAACGAGAGTTCGATGCTCATCAACAATCGCATAACACTCCATAGCAAGAGCACCACGCCAACCCCAGCTAAAACACCGCCTTGGGTATTATCTAGCATTCGAGTGGCAAAGACCATGACCTGAGTCACTACTTCCTCGTGCCCTTTTAGTAACCCCGTTAGTTCTTCCTCAAGATTATCCTGAAATCCAAATCCTTTAGCCACAGCAAACGCCATTGCCACTAATGGAACAACAGAGAGCAGTGTGTAATAGGTCAATCCGGCGGCTTGCACCTGTAGTTTATCCTTCGTAAAATTTCTGGAAACGATAATTACAATCCGCAGTTGCTTCACCAGAAACGCCACCCATGGCTGTCGATCTTCTAATCGAACATCCCAGATGCGTTGATTAATGAATGTGGAGATTTTGTTTATCATCTTTCTTGAGACAACAAACCTACTTCAAATTTGAAATTATAGGGCCAACCAGATCGCTTCGGGACCAAGATATCTGATTTACATTGCTTCGTTTATAAATACTGGCATGCTATTTATTCTAAGTTGATCTACCAACTACGTTTGAACTATGTATAAACACTTTATCTTTTTAGGAATCTGCGCCATTATTTCCTGTAGCTCTTTTGCTCAATCCAGCTTTACGCTCCAGTCATACTTTGAGTCAAATGAAGCCTTAGACCAAGCGGTAGAAGAAGCATTAATTAGTCTTACTCCCGAAGAACGCGTGGCTCAAATGATCATCGCTTCTTTGGGCAAATTGGGGAAACCTTACGAAACGGTCAAGCCATTAATTCAGAACAAACAAATAGGTGGCGTTATCTTCCTAAGTGGGGATCCCAACGACTTTAAGACTCAAATCGATGAGATAAATAAACTGCATGACAATTGGCCGATGCTTATGAGCATGGATGCTGAGCCTAGCCTGCTTAATAGAAGAATGCCTGGAACACCAGAAATGAAACCAACGGCCGAACTAAAATCTGAAGAGGACATAAGTGGGGCTGTTGATGTAATTGACAGCATTCTGAATCATGTAGGGTTTCAGCAAAATTTCGCGCCAGTTGTTGACCTATCGGCAAACAATGAGGCCATAGGGAATCGAAATTTCGGCCTCACCGCCGAAGAAGTGCTGCCAAGAGCAACGCAGTTTATACATGAAACACAAAAAGATGGCATAGTTGCGACAGCCAAACATTTCCCGGGCCATGGTCGCGTGGCCGGCGATACCCACAAAAAATTAGTCTACATAGACGGCGAGCTGACCGAGGTTGACATTTACCGACCATTGATTGAATCTGGCGTATTGAGCATAATGGTTGGTCACATTGCCATTGAAAATAACACCACCTACGGAACTGATGGAATGCCCGCCACGTTAAGTCCCATAATCGTCAACACGTTATTGAGAAAAGAAATGGGGTTTGATGGAATCATCATCACCGATGCTATGAATATGGGCGCAGTAGCCGCCATCCCTCACTCCGGCCTCTTGGCTGCGAAAGCGGGCTGCGACATGATTTTAATGCCGCCTGATGAGTTGGGCGTATTATCAGATATTATGAAAGAAATGGAGTCGGATCCCAATTTTGCTCAGCAAATTGACACCTCTGTACGCAGAATAGTTCGCTTAAAACTATGTCTTGGAATGTCCTTTATTTAAGAAAGCTCGAGAGATTCAAATCTGTTGCTAATTCTACCGGAACCGTCCGCGTAATCAAAAAGCTTCTCGCCTTAATCTCACCTTTCAAGACCAACTTCGGATCTTCGCCTGTAAACATACCGATCAGTCCTGCAAGCCCTCCCGTGAGCACGCCGCCAACATCACCCTTCAGCTTTATCGGATACGACTCGGTGCTGTTCGAGTTAATTTTAAAAGACTCATTCAATTGGGCCGTTCCCATTTCTGTTTTTCCAGCCCAAATAGTAAAGTCGCCCGATTTTATCGTAACCGGAAATCCATTCGGGTTTCTCAGCATAACGGTAATTACTCCATCAATTTTCCCACCTTCTACCTTTTCAATTTTCACATCTTCAACTTCAACCAATTCAATGTCCTTAACTTCACAGCTAGATAAGAACATGGAAGAAACGATAGTCAATATTGAAACTTTTAAAATTGAGGGCAGTTTGAAATTAGCGGCAGTCATGTCTTATTAATTTGATGACAAAGAAAACACTCCAAATAGGATTATTGACATGCGTTGCCGTTTTGGTAGCTCATTTCTGTCAAGGGCAATCGGCGCATGCAGATAATTGGGTTTTCCCGAGAGGCAATGCCATCGATTTTTCCTCGGGAGTTCCCCAACCTTATGGTTCCTCCATTCCCGCATTTGGATCATTAACACAAGGCACTTCGGCTATATCGGACCTAGATGGAAACCTAGTGCTGTATAGTAATGGCGATTCGGCCTGGAACAATCAACATCTTGTAATTCAAGGCGGAACAAATCTGGCTGGTAGCGAAGAGGCCACGCAGAGCTCAATTATTATTCCCGCTCCAAATTCGCCAAATAGGTATTACATCTTTACAATGGATGATAACGGAACCAGCGACGGACTCCATTACTATTTGGTAGACATGTCATTCAACGCCGGCGCAGGACTCGTTTTCCCTGGGACACAGCTTGACTCTTTTATGACCGAGAAACTATGTGCCGTTAAACATGGAAATGATTTTGACTATTGGATTGTCGCGCATAGGTTTGACAGCGATGAATTCGTTTCCTTTCATGTTGATTCGTTTGGAGTAAATAGCACCCCTGTTGTTAGCGCTGTCGGCCTAACTCACTCAGGCAACACCAATGCTGTGATGGGGCAAATGAAGATTTCGCCGGATGGGTCAAAAATTGCCCTGGCAGGCTTTCAGGGAGGCCATATTGAACTGCTATCTTTTGACAACGAATCGGGAGAAGTCAGCGCGCCGCTTACGCTTGAAAGCTATTCATCCAATTTCCCCTTTGGAGTTGAGTTTAGCCCAGACAGCCGAAAGCTCTATTATGTACAGCGCTTTTCAGCGAATCCTGAAGCCATTTTGTTTCAATATGACCTCGATCATCTTGACACCAATTGTCTACTCGACTCTCAGTTCGAACTCGCCCAAGTCAACGAACTCAAAGTGCCTAGCAACCTCCAACTTGGAAACAACGGGAAGATCTATATGACCGTGAACTACTTCTCGAATTATGACACGCTTTCCGTTATAAACCAACCAAATCTCTATGGAAATGATGCGGATTTTGTCGAACTTGGAATCTCTCTCGACTCGGCCATTACCGAAGGTCTTGTAAACTTTCCTAGCAGTTATTTATCGGATGGAATATATGTGGAACACGGAACCACGTGTGATGGCATGCCGACCATTATGTATCCTGAGGACAGTTTAAGTCCTGATTCAGTTAATTGGAATTTTGGTGACCCGTCCAGCACCAGTAATACAAGCTCCGATGTGTATACTACCCACACCTTCTCCAACCCAGATACATTTCTGGTCACCTTGCTCACATTTACTGGAAATCAAATTGATACGTTCTATCGAAATGTTGTGGTATGGGACACGATAATTGACCTTTTAGGAAACGACACCACTATTTGCAATGGAGGCTCCGACCTTGTTCTGGATGCTACATGGCACAATGCATGTGTCTATTGGTCGACTGGAGCCACCACGGACACGATTACTGTTAACACCGGCGGCGTGTATTGGGTAGACGTCTATTACCAAAGTTGTCTTTTCCGGGATTCAGTTGATGTTGAAGGTGTAAGTGGCCCACCAAACTTCTCTTTAGGATCAGACACCGCGGTATGCAGCAACTTTAGTTTCATTCTCGATCCCGATCTTTCAAACGCCTATTACACCTGGCAGGACGGCTCTCACGACACTACTTTCAATGTTGGCGCCACAGGTACTTACTCACTTTCCGCAACAAATGCTTGTGGGTCAACGGTGGATACCTTGCTGGTGACTGTTAACCAATCGGCCCAACCCATCATTAACTTTCCAGAAGACACAACAGTTTGCGATTCCGTGGGTTTACTCCTAAATGTAGCCTTTGAAAATGCGGTTTACGCGTGGTCCAACGCCACTACAGACTCAACACTATTCATCGATAGCCCAGGTTTATACTCGGTCACGGTCGGCAACATTTGCGATACGGTTTCAGACACCATTCAGGTTTACATTGATGCAGCAATAACTGGAAACCTCATTCCAATTGAAGTCATTTGCGATGAGGATGATACGATTGAATTGGCTGTCCAAAATGGCGATTCTGTCACATGGTCGAATGGAACATTTGGTAACAGCATTAATGCTACAGAAGCGGGCACCTTTTGGTATAGTCAGGTAAATACGTGTGGAATATATTCTGACACTATGATTGTTGTGGAATGGGATACGGCTTTCACCCTCAACGTAGGCCTCGACACCGTATTATGTCTACCAAACACTCTCGTGACAATCGGCCCAGATTCGACCAAATATCCGTTCACCTATTTATGGAATGACGGGAGTTCAAAACCGAACCTGTTGGCAGGTGTTGGGCAGCATGAATTAACTGCCACAAATCGATGTGCAAGCCTCGTCGATTTAATTCAAATCCGGGCCCCAGATCAAATTGCTATTGCAACCCCAGCTGGAACAAACGTGTGCGACGGAGAGGTAGTTCAGCTCTCCATTCTATCGGAGGCTATATCTAACACAACCTGGTCAAACGGTGAAGTCGGATTTACAATCGACGTTGAAGTTGCTGATATATATAGCGCAACCGCCCTTGACACGAATGGCTGCCTTCTCTCGGACAGTGCACTCATCACCTCAAATTGTCCATCGTTGGTTTCACTAGACAATGTCTTCACACCCAATCAGGATGGCATCAACGATCTTTATTGTCTGCGAATAGAAAATGTTGAATCTGCCACCATCGAAATTTACAATCGATGGGGCTTGTTAATTCAAAGCACAATTTCTCCTGAGCTCTGTTGGGATGGAAAAATCAGCGGCGATAATGCGCAAGAAGGTGTGTACTTCTACAATGTAGAAACACGCAATTTCGATGGCACCACCGCCAATTTCAGAGGAAGTTTCTCGCTACTTCGCTGATAGTTCAGCAAAGTATTTATGGAAAAATGGAATGGTTTCAATTCCCTTCAGATAGTTAAATATGCCATAGTGCTCATCTGGCGAGTGAATATCATCAGAATCCAAACCAAAACCCATTAGAATTGACTTTAATCCAAGCTCCTTTTCAAATAAGGCCACAATTGGAATACTTCCACCGCCTCTTTCTGGAATTGGTCGCTTCCCAAATGTTTTTTCCATAGCCAACGAAGCGGCCTGATATCCTGGGTTGTCCGTTGGGATTACAACAGGTTCTCCGCCATGATGCGCGGTTACATTAATTTTAACTGACTTCGGCGCAATCTTTCTGAAATGAGCGTCGAAAAGCGCAGTTATTTCGTCCGGTTCCTGATGTGGTACCAAACGCATTGAGATTTTCGCGTAAGCCTTAGATGGCAGTACGGTCTTTGCCCCTTCGCCGATGTATCCACCCCAAATTCCATTCACGTCAAGCGACGGCCGAATTGACGTTCCTTCTCGGGCTGAGTAACCGGCTTCAGGCCTTACCGCATCCACGTCAAGTGCTTTCATATAATCGTTTAGATCAAAAGGCGCTTCAGCCATCATCGCTCGATCCTCGGCACTTACAATTTCAACTTTGTCGTAAAATCCGTCCACCGTAATTGACCCATTTTCGTCCTTTAATGAGGCAATCATTTCACAGAGAACATTCACAGGATTGTCTACTGCGCCTCCATAAACGCCAGAATGAAGATCCTTAGATGGCCCAGTTACTTCCACTTCTACGTAGCTTAACCCCCTAAGGCCAACGGTAATGGATGGAGTGTCATTATCAATGATCGAAGTATCGGATATGACGATCACATCTGCCTTTAATTTTTCTTTGTTCGCTTTTACGAAGTGACCAAGATTTGAAGAACCAACCTCTTCTTCACCTTCTATCATGAACTTTACGTTGCACGGCAACGCGTCCATTTTATTCATCATTTCAAATGCCTTCACATGCATATAAAACTGTCCCTTGTCGTCAGCCGAACCGCGGGCAAAAATCTTTCCATCTCGAATTTCAGGATCAAATGGGGCGGAGCTCCAAAGTTCTACTGGATCGGCTGGCTGCACATCGTAATGACCATAAACAAGAATGGTAGGTTTCGCAGGGTCAATCATCTTTTCAGCATAGACAATCGGATGACCATCAGTTTGGCAGATCTCAGCCATGTCAACCCCAACGTCTAACAAGGATTGCTTAACATGTTCTGCACATCTCTGCGTGTCCTTATCATAAGCAGAGTCAGCGCTAACTGATGGTATCTTTAGTAAGCTAATTAGCTCATTTAGGAATCGCTCTTCGTTCTCAGTTATGTATTTTCTTACGTCAGTAATCTCCATATCGGCAACCTTTTGTGAATTTCTCGTTTGTTAAGTAGGCAAATATAACCACCGACGGCACCTAGAAGTTCAGGACGAACCTATGGGAATACTCGACAAAGTGAAAAAAACACCCCCTCAATCTGGCCATTTATGGTTAAAATTGTAGGTTAATCAATTAGGACTTACATCATGAAGAAATTACATGCACTCCTAGCAGTCACCATTTTATTATCGTTTTCAATCGAAAACGTTTATTCACAGGGTGATAATCCATTGCCTTCAATATCATCTATTGGGCAATCAGCCACAATTAATTGCACCTCAGCGCCGGAAACTATCGGAGTTGATATAAACGGATGGGTGCCTGGTTTTATTTATCAATGGAATACCGGCGAAACAGATTCGGTAATTACCGTTCAACCAAGTGTTACGACAACTTACATCCTTCAAATTTCAAATCCAGATTTGGGCATCAATGCGTTAAAGGGCTTTGAAATAAAAGTGAAAAATGATCCCATCATCACTCAAGAGGCTCACTATACAGTTGACAAATTCACATGTGCTGGTTCAGAATTGAAAATTGAGCCCATCGTTTATGGCGGTCATCAGCCGTTTATGTATCGTTGGGAAGACGCATCCACCCACCGAAGCAACCGAGTTTATCCAGCTCAGGACAATAACTTCAATGTAACAATCACAGATGTATGCGGTACCGAAGCTGTAGCCAGTGTTGGCGTTCATCTAGAAGCGCATGACCCGATTATTCCTCCAGCTGAAGCAGCTATTGAATTTGACTGTGATGGTGATGAGGTCACCTTAGCGCCCAAGATGAAGCACGTTTCAGGAGGCGTTGGACAAGGATACATTTACAGTTCTATCGGCGGCTTAAGCGGACAGCCCTTGACTAAGGAAGCACACAATGGCGATATATTCACATTTGAAATCACGGATGCCTGTGGAGTGCAAATAGTACAAACTCAGATACACCTGATTGAAAAGGAACGTGAGATTCCTACACCAACCGCCTTAACGGTATGCAATGGTCAAACTGTCGACGTTGCTCAATCTGACGATAACCGATTTTATTTCTGGAATGGACAGTCCATGAATCTGGAGCACGAGGTTCAAGTTACTGAAACAATGCGCGTCCCCTTATCATACATTGATGAGTGTGGAAATGATCACCTCATAGAAAGAGTCATTGAAGTAGATGATGCTCATGCGGCGTTTGACTATGACGTTCATGCCTATTCAGATAACGTTGACCTTTTTGCCGAAATCGATGATGACGTTACAACATATACCTGGTTTCTAGATGGAAATGAAATTGAATCTGGCATAAGTGTCAACGTTCCTATGACGGCCGGCACAAGTAACACTGTAGAATTAGAGGTTCAGAACAAAAATGGTTGCATCGCACGTACGTCAAAGGTGGTCACCATGCGGGACAACTTCTCAACAGCATCTGCATTTTCGCCTAATTCAGATGGACACAACGACTTTTTCCAAATCACCTTCGATGAAGCATTTGAATCATTTAGTATTCAAATCTTTGATAGATGGGGGCAACTAATCTTCGAGAGTAGCGACCAATACTTTACTTGGGACGGCGGAACGCAAACCTCTAGAGAGTTAAACACATACGTATACCGAATAAAAGGAACAACAGTAAGCGGTCAGAAGATCGACAGGTCTAACACGCTAACGGTTGTAAACTAAAAGATAATGAAGAGCATTTTAAACAAAGTTCTAATCGCCTCTATTGCGGTCTGTCTAGCAAATGCTACACAAGCACAAATGAGTGTCACGAACGCTACACCATTTAATTCAAGTGCGCACTTGATTCAAAATGTATTTATGGGCAGTCAAATCACTGCCTTCAATTATAAATACAACGGGACAACAAATGCCAACGTAACCAACCAAGTTGGATACTTTACAGGTGGTGGCAATATCATTGGAATAGATAGTGGTATTGTGATGTCATCTGGTAACATCAATTTAATTCCCAATAACGGTTTTGCATCCGCTAGCTTTTCAGGTGCAGGTGATTCAGATGTTCTTGCAGTAGCGCAATCTGTTGGATGGGGTACTCCTCCATCAATAATGCGGGACAAAGCTGTTCTCGAATTTGACTTTGTTGCTCCACAAGGAGACTCAATATCCTTTGAATATTGCTTCGGCTCCGAAGAATGGCCAGTGTATCCATGCTCTCAGTATAATGATGCTTTTGGCTTCTTTATTTCTGGCCCTGGAATCAATGGTCCATACTCAAATAATGCAGAGAATGTATCCGTCATTCCTGGTACAGATACGTTACCTGTTGCCATTACATCTATTCATAATGGAACCGGTGGAACTCCATGTAACGGAAATCCTTCGTATGCTCAGTATTACAACAATGGCCCAATTAGCAACGCATTCACATTTGCTGACTTGAATACAAGCAATACTTATGGAGCTTGGACTGATGTTTTTGAAACCAAGAGAATTTGGGTAAATGCCTGTGATACATACCACGTTAAGATGGCAATTTGTGATGGCGTGGATTGGATTTTTGACTCAGCTGTTTTCCTTAAAGCGAAAAGCTTTGAATTTTTTGGCGTTACCGTAAACCCGCAACCATCTTATAATCCATGGGGATTTGACAGCGCACTTTACGAGGGCTGTGGCAACCTTGAATTATATTTTACACGTGTAGATTCAGTATACCCGCCATACGACTTACAATACACGATTGCCGGATCAGCCACGATGGGTCTTGATTATGAAAATGTTCCGGGCTGTACTCTGGTGAACGGGGTCTATGAATGTGAAGTGACGTTTGCTCAGGACTCGACCCATGTTGGGTTTGACATTGAAATTTACTACGACACCCAAAATGAAGTTGTAGAAACATTCGATTTCATTGTCACCGATTCCAATGTGACCATGTGCGGTGACGATGACACACTTGCGCTTACAATTATTGATCAACCTGTGCTTTCTGTTTCGGCATTTGGCAACACTACGTTGGATTGCAACGACTCGGCCGCGCTCATTGGCGTGACTATTAATAATGGACTGCCGCCGTTTACCTATAGTTGGAGTAACACCACAAGCGTAGACTCGAGTCAATACGTACAACCCTCAGTCACTACGGCCTATTCCATTCAGATTGAAGATGGATGTGGATTCCAAAGTGAAACAGAAATAATAACTGTTGGTGTCTTCAATGTGCCATGGTCTGTGGTAAAAATTGGAGACGAGCAGACGATAAACTGTACCGACTCACCCGTAGATTTAGCGGTTGGAGTGCAGTTCAACGATCTAATATGGCACGGAGATATTTCTTATGTCTGGAGCACAGGATCAACGGATTCAACTATAAGTGTTTTCAGTTTGGTTGATACCACTTATTCCGTAACGATTCATCGTGCCTGTACACAAGAAACGGTTGTCAAGACATTTGATCTATATACAGAAAATGACCCTGTAATTACCTATACCAAGGACACGGATGTTGAAGATATTGCTTGCCCTGGTGACCCAATTAACATTGCGGTTCAGGCGAGTGGTGGTTACCCACCATATAACTATGTCTGGAGTAATGGCTCACTTGATTCAACCACAACAGTAGCTCCGCTACTTACGGATTCAATTTTTGTGACCGTAACTGACATTTGCGGACTTGAAGATTTTGTAGACTACGTAGTTGTTCACGTTCCAGTAGCTGATCCATTGATTATTCGAGGCGTCCAAAACGACACGGTCGCATGTTCGGGTCTTAAAGTGCACTTCGGACCGGCCCAACCAAGCGGTGGATTTGGATGGGGATATGAATTAAGTTGGACCAACTTTGATACACGTGAAGATTACATTCAAGACATACTCTATCACGACACTACATATACAATCCGTCTGACAGATGGTTGTCACGCTGATACTGCAGAGAAGGTGCTTCGAGGTGTTATTGCTAAGAAGAATGATCTGCAACTGATTTTACCAAATGATACAGTCATCTGTGCAGGTGATGCAATCATTCTGGAAGCTCAAGGTGTCGATGGTGGAGGCAACTACAAATATTTCTGGGAGAGCTCAGTGCAATCCTCTGGAAAGTACTTAACCGCGACGCCTACGGAGTCTCACAATTACACTCTGCGACTTGTTGATTACTGCGATACATTTATTACCGGTAATGTTCAAGTTGATGTTTCAAATGTTTCCGCAGACTTCGAATACGAATACATCAATGATTACGACATCTCATTAAAGAACAAGTCCTGGTCAAATGACACCATTCGTTACTATGATTGGACAATTGCCGGTATTGGCGCTTCGTCCACGGATAAATCTCCAATAATCGCAATGCCAAATGGCAACGCATATGAGGTAGAGCTGATGACAACAAATGAGCACGGATGTAGCGATGTTTCGACCGTATTAGTTATGCCTGAGTATCACCTCTATATTCCATCAAGTTTCACACCGAATGATGATGGCAATAACGAGACATGGAAGATGGAAAGCATGGGTATTCGCGAATTGAAGCTCGAAGTTTACGATAGATGGGGCAACACCGTGTTTGCGACTACCGACAAAGACTTCGAATGGAACGGAAAGCTAAACGGTGAGCGTGTGCCACAAGGAGCATATGTATGGCGTATTGTGCTAATCACAGACAATGATCAATATGTGAAGAGAGAAGGAACACTTCTACTTCTCAATGATTTCCAATTACGCTAAGAAGATTTCAAAATGAATTAAAAGGCTCGGCAAAACTGCTGGGCCTTTTTTATTTACGGGCTTTCTTCATGAATTCTGAAGCGTATACGAAGTCCAAGACTTCCTTGTTCTCTGTCTCCAAAATCGACACCTTATCACCCTCCCATGATTTTCTGCCGTTGTGAATGAACAAGATATGATCTCCGATATCGATAACTGAATTCATGTCGTGCGTAATAATGACCGTGGTGGTATTATACTCAAGCGTAATTTCATGAATTAGTTTGTCTATCACTATGGACGTTTGCGGATCGAGGCCCGAATTCGGTTCGTCACAGAACAAATAGGTTGGATTAGGTGAAATTGCCCGAGCAATTCCAACACGCTTCTTCATTCCTCCGCTAAGCTCACCAGGGAATAGTTTGCCGGCATGTGAAAGCTCTACTCTCTCGAGAACTTCAGCAACCCTCACAACCTTCTCTTTGGCCGTCATAGAGGTCAGCATGTCAAGTGGAAACTGCACGTTTTGCTCAACGGTCATAAAATCGAAGAGCGCACTTCCTTGAAAAAGAAAACCAACTTCTCTTCGAATCATCTTACGCTCCTTCATGTTCATTTCGATGAAGTTTCGACCATCATAGAGCACCGTTCCGGTATCTGGATCAACCAAGCCAATAAGGCATCGTGCAAGCGTTGACTTTCCGCTTCCACTCGCGCCAATGATTAGATTGGTCTTACCTGCGTCGAACGTTACGGATATGTCCTTTAAGACCTCCTTATCCCCAAATGCCTTTGATAGTCCCGCTACTTCAATCATATCAGAAGCAGCTGAGTTAAGACATAATTGGTGATTAGAATCAATATCATACTATTCACCACACCGGCCGTACTGGCTCGGCCCACATCCAACGCGCTGCCTGAAGCATAATAGCCATTATAAGCAGGAATGGAAGTTAATAAAAAGGCAAAAACTGAAGTTTTGATCAATGCATACACCACATGAAACGGTCTAAAGTCGAGCTGAATACCTTCTACATAGTCGGTAATAGTCACAATGTCAGTGGCCATCGCGATTAAATAACCTCCACCGATAGAGACAAACATGGAAATAACGATCAGAAATGGATTGATAAATACTGAAGCCAAAATCTTTGGGAGAATCAGGAATGAAGCTGAGTTTACACCCATAATTTCCAACGCATCAATTTGTTCAGAAACGCGCATCAAGCCGATCTCCGACGCAATGTTGGACCCCACTTTTCCAGCCAAAATCAGCGCCATAATAGTGGGACTAAACTCGAGAATGGATGATTGCCGGGTTGTAAAACCTATGGTGTAGGATGGAATGAAAGCGCTATCAATATTCGCAGCAGTCTGAATCGTAATAACCGCTCCCATAAAGAGCGAAATGATCATAATGATGCCTAGCGAATCAAGTCCCAAAGAAATCATTTCGTCAAACAACCTTCGCCGATAGATGGAAAATTTCTCAGGTTTACTAAACACGCGCCATAGCAGCATGATATACTTTCCGAGATGGAAGACAAATGAACCCATTGCGACAAATGTAAATCTAAAACCAAGCGATCGAAATGCTTTTAAACGTAGCTTTACACTATGCGATTATTGAAAACTCTTCTACTTATTTCAACCATCGTTGGTCTATCATCTTGTAAACTCTTCAAAGGAAAGGATTGCGATTGTCCACATTGGAGCCAAGTTAACGTTGAAGAGAAGGCTGTCGTTTATGACAATTCATGAACGAAGATGCATTTGTAAAGCAGATGCAACGATATATGCCAGAGCGCATTTGTCGTATCATTTACTCCTGGCTAGTTAAGTATCCAGTTAAAGTCCGGATCTCGAAACCGCGTAAAACAAAGCTGGGTGATTACCGAATTGGTGGAGGCAGAAAACAGCCTGTTATTTCGGTAAATGGAGACCTAAATCCTTACGCGTTTACGGTAACACTCACCCATGAAATCGCGCATCACATTGATTTTCTTCAGAGAAAAACCCTTGCCACTCCGCATGGTGATTCTTGGAAAGGCGTGTACTCTGAGCTCTTGCTACAACTGCTCGCCGCGAATGCCTTTCCAGACGAATTAACCCCGGCCGTTGCCCGCCACATACAAAACCCAAAAGCTGCCTCATGTTCTGATCCAGCATTGCTCCGTGAATTGCGAGCATACGATCAAGAACCAATGATTGTATTGAGCGATCTTCCTGAAGGCGCTGAGTTCGTAATTGTTTCGAACCAACGGCTTTTCCAAAAGGGCAAATTGAAGCGAACTAGATTTATTTGTACCGAAATCCAAACCAAAAAACGATTTATGGTGCACGGCGAATGTGAAGTGTCGATTAATCATTCGTAACAAAGGTTTAAAACCAACTCTTTCTAGGAAACCTACATTTGGCGCCTTAAAGTGATTTTAGATGAATAAGAATGTACACTGTGTAATAATGGCCGGTGGAGTCGGTAGCCGATTCTGGCCAATGAGTAGGCAAAATATGCCAAAGCAGTATTTAGATATACTCGGAACTGGCTCTTCCTTAATCCAGCTGACACACGATCGTTTCAGCAACATTTGTTCGGAAGAAAATTTCATGGTTGTAACCTCTGATGCTTACGCCGAATTGACGAAGGAGCATTTGCCCAAGCTTACCAAGGATCAAATATTACTCGAGCCTAACCGCAAGAATACGGCTCCATGTATTGCCTATGCCGCCTACAAGCTTTACAAAGACAATCCAGATTCGATCATGCTTATTTCCCCTGCAGATCACATCATATTAAAACAAGACCCGTTCAATCAAGCTGTTGAAGAGGGAATAAAACACGCCACGGAAACAGGAAATCTCGTCACTCTGGGAATTCAACCTACTCGTCCTGATTCAGGATATGGTTATATCCAATTCCATCGTGATAGCAGCTACGATGCACAGTCTATTCGAAAGGTGAAAACGTTTACAGAAAAACCATCTACAGAAATGGCATTGCAATTTTTGCAAAGCGGCGATTTCTATTGGAATAGCGGCATGTTCATTTGGAAAACATCGTCCATCGTTGAAGCCTTTAAACAACACCTACCCGAAATGGCAGAGGCGTTTGAGTCTTGCTCTGACGCATATTGGACAGAAGGAGAATCGGCTGCGATCGACTCTATCTACTCCAGCTGCGAAAGCATTTCCATTGATTATGGAATTATGGAAAAGGCTGCGAATGTGGATGTTGTTCTTGGTCAAGATTTTGGATGGTCAGATCTTGGGACTTGGGGTTCACTTTACGAACAAATGCACGAAGAGCGCGGTTCAAATGTTGTTTTGGGCGATCAAGTCAACGTTTATGACAGCACCGATTCCATGATTATGATTCCGAAAGACAAGCTTGCTGTTATCCAAGGCTTAAGCAATTACATTGTAATTGACACCGAGGATGCATTACTCATCTGTCAGAAAGACGAAGAGCAAAAGATCAAGAAGTTTGTTGAGGATCTTAAATCGCAAGGCAAGAAAAAGTTCCTCTAACCTAAGCTACCGATCATCTTACTTGGATCTACCCACTGATCAAACTCGTCTGCGCTTAAGTATCCCAAATTCACAGATTCTTCCTTCAACGTGGTTCCATTTTTATGCGCTGTCTTTGCAATTTTTGCCGCGGCCTCGTACCCAATCTTGGTATTCAACGCCGTAACAAGCATCAATGAATTATCCAAATTCTGCTTGATCCGTGCTTCGTTCGGCTCAATGCCTACCGCGCAGTTATCGTTGAAGGAAGCACATGCATCACCAATAAGTCGCGCGCTCATCAATAGATTAAAGGCCATCATTGGTTTGAACACATTCAGTTCGAAGTGTCCATTCATTCCACCAACGGTAACGGCGACATCATTTCCCATGACCTGAGCACAAACCATGGTCAATGCTTCACACTGGGTTGGATTCACTTTGCCCGGCATAATACTCGATCCAGGTTCATTTTCAGGTATGGTCAGTTCCCCAATTCCACATCGTGGCCCACTCGCCAAGAGACGAATATCATTTCCAATTTTCATTAAGCTCACTGCCAATTGCTTTAGCGCTCCATGTGACTCAACGATGGCATCGTGTGCCGCCAATGCCTCAAACTTATTTTCAGCCGTTCTAAACGGATGCCCCGTGAAGGCTGCGATCTTCTCAGCCACAAGTGGAGCATAGCCCTCAGGCGTGTTTATACCCGTACCCACAGCTGTGCCACCAAGGGCAACCTCACTTAAATGGTCGAGTGTATTTCGCAACGCTCGTAATCCATGATCGAGCTGAGACACATATCCGCTTAGTTCCTGACCAACAGTAAGTGGCGTCGCGTCCATCAAATGGGTACGACCAATCTTTACCACATTCATAAACTCCTTGCTCTTGGAGGCGAGGGTATCTCTTAGTTTTTCCACACCGGGAATGGTGGTTTCCACTACCATCTTATAACTAGCAATGTGCATTCCAGTTGGGAATGTATCGTTGGAAGATTGAGATTTATTCACGTCGTCGTTTGGATGAATAACATTGTCGCCTTCTCCAAGTGTTCCGCCATTGAGCACGTGCGCCCGATTGCTCACCACCTCATTCATATTCATGTTTGATTGCGTGCCAGAACCAGTTTGCCAAACCACCAATGGAAACTGATCGTCGTGCTTTCCATCGAGAATTTCATCACACACAGCCGAGATTAGATCCCGCTTTTTTTCAGTCACAACACCCAAATCGCAGTTTGCATGGGCGGCTGCTTTTTTCAGGTACGCGAAGCCATAAACCACCTCGAGCGGCATGCTCGCCTCGGCTCCAATCTTAAAGTTGTTTCTTGATCTTTCGGTTTGGGCGCCCCAGTATTTTGATGCTGGAACTTTTACTTCACCCATGGTGTCGTGCTCGATTCTAAAATCCATCGCTAATTAGTTGATAATATTTTTCAAAGTTGAATTATATTCGCTGTCAAATGTAAAAATGCCATGGGCGAATATTTCGGCTTCTTTGTTTTTCTTGGTTTTTTCTTAATGGCCTTCTGGATTCTTCTATTCTTAGTTGGATTTTTAGGCTACTGGGCTACTATGGGCGCTCTCAACAGCCTCATGCCTAGCATGTTTGAGAAAAAAGAAGATGAGATTGCAAAGGAAATGGAAGCTTAAGCTTCCTCCTCTCCGTCGTAGGTCAGCTTGCCTGACCACCACATCAAAAATCCTGTCAGAAACGCGTCAATGTCTCCATTGAGCACGGCGTCCGCATTCGTGGTTTCTACTCCAGTGCGCACATCTTTCACCATTTTGTACGGGTGCAAGACGTAATTCCGAATCTGACTACCCCATTCTATCTTTTTCTTATTAGCCTCTATTTCGGCCTGTTTTGCGCGCCGTTCTTCCAACTCAACTTCATAAAGTCTGGATTTCAAAAGTTGAATTGCCTTTTCGCGATTTTGAAGCTGTGAACGAGATTCAGTGTTTTCAATGATGATACCAGATGGCTTATGCTTCAGACGGACCCCTGTCTCCACCTTATTCACATTCTGACCTCCTGCCCCACCCGATCGGAAGGTATCCCAATCAATATCGGAGGGATTAACTTGAATGTCTATTGAGTCATCAACCAATGGATATACGTAGACCGAAACAAAGGATGTGTGCCGCTTGGCATTGGAATCGAATGGAGAAATACGCACCAATCGATGCACGCCATTTTCACCTTTTAGATATCCAAATGCAAAATCTCCAGAAATCTCAAGGGTAACTGTCTTCACGCCCGCTACATCGCCCTCTTGATAATTAAGTTCCTTGATTTTGTATCCCGCTTTTTCTGCCCACATGAGATACATTCTCATGAGCATGGAAGCCCAGTCACAACTTTCGGTACCTCCTGCCCCAGCAGTAATTTGGAGCACAGCATCGAAGCTATCCTCCTCCGCGCTGAGCATATTTTTCATTTCAAGATCTTCAAGCAGCGCGCTCAGTTTCGAATGTTGCGCTTCAACCTCTTCTGCTGAGCCTTCGCCTTCCTTGAAAAAATCATAGAGAATCGTGAGATCATCCACTGCATTGGAAATCTCGTCAAATGCATTGGTCCAGACCTTCTTCTTATTGATCTGTTTTACAACAAGCTCCGCTTTCTTAGGGTCATCCCAAAAGTTTGGATCGTGCGTCTTCTGCTCTTCGTCTAATATTTGGGCTTTCTTATGATCAATGTCAAAGGTACCCCCTCAACGCGTCCAGGCGCCCGACCATCACACGGATGTCGTCTAGTGTTATCATAGTCGCGAATGTAATGTTCAAATGATTGAAGCCGCAATCTTTTTCACCTGGGCATCAATTCTTTTAGCATTTGGCCAAATTCTGAAAAGGCGTACCCTTTTCCAACCATGTATCGACTCACTTTTTGCTGTCGTTCGTATTTCGTCCCCGTTACTTCCTTCATCTTTTTGCGAATGAGCTTTTCGATCATCTCAAGATAGTCGTCATCCTCGATTTCCTTCATTCCGATGCGGATCAAGGAATCATGAATTTGGCGTGACCTTAGCTCAACTTTGATTTTATACTTGCCCCACTTTTTGATGTAAAAATGTCCACGGGCGTAGCTCTTCACATAGCGTTCTTCGTTTAACAGATTCTCGTCCATCATTTGCATGATTACATGGTCCACATCTTTCTTCCAAAGCCCCATGTCATAAAGCTTTTCACGTAATTCCTTATGGCAACGTTCCCTATAGTTGCAGTAAGTGCGTGCCTTAATAACCGCCTCGTCGATGGATAGCTTTTGTTTCGGAATCACTGGTCAAATCTAAACTGAAAAATGACGTAAAAAGTCTAACCTCAAAGGTGTACAAGAATATTAGGTGCCATCAAATGAAAAAATTCAATTTCAGAGACGCATGCCTATCTGCCAGACTTGATATCCTTTCATACAGCAGTACTGCATAGTTTACAAATACGAAACTTCTTAAACCCACTTTTCAGATCCTTAACCTTAATTCAACGTGACTAATGCTCTCTTGAACATTCCATCACAAATGCATGATTTAAGAATAAGATCAATCTAAGGTCATTACAGAGCCCCTTCGAGAAGTTTGCACAAACAAATAATACAAACCATGAAACAACTTTTTACTTCTGCAATTTTTGCTTTTTGCTTTATTTCTGTGCACGCTCAAATCACACTCAGTCATTTAAGCACTTACCACACCAACGTGTTCGACGAGGGCTCAGCGGAAACTATAACCTATGACAAGCTATCGAAAAGGTTATTCTTTTCGAACGCTAACGAAAACTCAATCGGAGTACTCGATTTCTCAGATCCAAGCTCTATATCATTACTAACTGAAATAGACTTAAGCAGCTTTGGAGCTGGAGTTAACAGTGTTAGCTCATACAACGGCAATATCGCAGTGGCTGTAGAAGGTGATGGAACGCTAGATCGAGGAAGGATTGTATTCTTCGATTCAAGTGGCACCTACCTATCCGATGTTGAAGCAGGATACCTTCCTGACATGGTGACGTTTTCCCATGACGGTTTAATGGTTGTTGCGGCCAATGAGGGTGAGCCTAATGATGAATGGACAGAAGACCCTCCGGGTTCAGTTACAATTATCGATCTTTCGGGAGGTATCTTAAACCTCTCTCAGTCAAATGTTACTGAAATTGTTCTTGGTGATTACACTGGATCATGGGATGATGTTCGAATTTTTGGACAAGCCATTCCATTCGAAGGTGACTTTCAGAACGAGGATACCATCAACTATGATTCTGTATTTGTTGATTGGAATCAATACAATCTGGCGGGAAATAGCCGACAGTGGCATGAATTTAATTACCCTTCGGGTTCAGATACTATTTTCAGCCGAATTTCAGGATATGATGGTGGTTGTCAACACAATGAAGACTTTTTAATTTCAACGCCCATCTCCCTTGATGGTTTTGATAAAGCCAGTCTATCATTTGAAAGTGCCTACAATTTTAGCGGGCCTGGTTTAGAGCTTTGGATAGCCACAGATTTTGATGGTTCAAATGTTAATGGAGCTACATGGGTTGACCATACCAATGATGCAACTTGGCCCAGCGCAGCAAATTATACCTGGCAACATTCGGGTGAGATTGATATGAGTGACTATTTAGGTGAAGAAGTACACATTGCATTTCGTTACACTTCAACAGACTCTACCGGATGCTCAACATGGGAAGTGGACGAGGTAATCGTGACTGGAGGTCATGATGATGAAGACAATCTTGAACCAGAATACGTTGCCATTTCGAATGATAATCAAACGGCTTTTGTTGCATTGCAGGAAAACAATGCGCTCGCCGTTATTGATCTGTCATCCAAATCAATCTCGTCAATAGTTCCCTTTGGCACTAAGGATCATTCAATAAATGGAAATGGGATGGATGCCAGCAACGAGGATGGTGAAATAAACATAACTACCTATCCATTTAAGGGGTTGTATTTGCCAGATGCGATAGCGAGCACGGATATTGATGGCGCAACATATGTCTTCACGGCAAACGAAGGAGATTCGCGCGACTATGACGCATATAGTGAAGAAGAGCGCCTTAAAGATCTAGATCTGGATCCAACTAATTTCCCCGATGCTGAAACGCTTCAAGAAGAGGAAAACGGCGGACGCATTAAAGTTACGACCTCCATGGGAGATACTGATGGTGACGGTGACTACGATGAAATATATACCTACGGAGGTCGATCATTTAGTATTTGGACCTCCTCAGGGGCATTGGTGTATGATTCAGGTGATGAATTCGAGCAAGAAATTGCCGCGGCGTTTCCAAATGACTTCAATTCGACCAACGACGAAAACGATTCCTTTGACAACCGATCAGACGACAAAGGTCCCGAACCTGAGGCAATCGAAGTGGCCAAAATAAATGGTTCGCACTACGCATTTATTGGATGTGAGCGGGTCGGAGGAATCATGGTCTATGATGTATCGACTCCAGCCTCTTCAACATTTGTTCAGTATATAAACAACCGTGACTTCGAAGTTTCCGATGTTGAGACAGAGGCTGTTGGTGACTTAGGCGTAGAGGATATTATTTATATCGCACCAACTGAAGCCGGTGACACAAATGCCTACATAGTTACCTCCAATGAGGTGAGTGGAACTGTCTCTGTCTTCAGAGTGAGCGGTGCTGTTGGTGTAAATGAATTACAGAATGGTCCTTCATTTAACGCCTACCCAAACCCAACACATACCTTACTTCGTATTTCTGTAGAGGATGACTATAGAATAATTGATTTAACCGGAAGAGTGGTCCGCAGCGTCGAAAACACCAAAGTCATTTCATTAGTAGGGCTTGAAAATGGCGTTTACATCATTCAGAATGATCATGGTCAGGCTCAAACTGTGGTAAAAAATTAATTTCCCAACCATAAATCAAAAAAGCCCTTCGCAAATATGCGAAGGGCTTTTTATTTTAAAACAAAATCTCTTTTCCGTCCTTATCCAAGAACTCGTAGTCGAGTAAGGTCATGGCCGTTTTAGGCTCTACATTGACCCATTTTTTAAACTCGCCAAACCATTTTCGTTGGTAACCATATATTCCCTTTTGCAGGTAAGCACTCACAAATGGGTGTGCTGCTACGGTCAACGATTTAGGCTTTTGCTCTTCCATCAATGCACGTAGATTGTTTTCAATCTCATCTACAATTGTGATGGCTGCTTGCACTTCACCCGTTCCATTACATGTGGGGCAAACCTCAGCCGTTTTAATGTCCATTTCTGGCCTCACACGCTGTCGAGTAATCTCTACCAAACCGAATCTACTTACTGGCAACACTTGGTGCTTTGCCCGATCATCCGACATGTATTCCTTCAACTTCGTTTGAAGCATCTTGCGGTTTTCGTTTTGGCGTAGGTCGATAAAGTCAACCACAACCAATCCACCCATGTCGCGCAATCGAAGCTGCCGAGCCACTTCCTCAGCGGACTCAATATTCACCTTCAAGGCATTTGCCTCTTGGTTCGTCTCCGACTTGGCTGTGTTGCCACTATTCACGTCAATTACGTGCATTGCTTCGGTGTGTTCTATCACAAGATAGGCACCGCTCTTCATTGTCACGTGCTTGCCAAATAAGGACTTGATCTGTTTCTCAATCCCATAATGCTCCATCACGTCAATCTTGCCCTTATGAAGCTTGACGATTTTTTCGCTTTCTGGAGCGATGGTTTTCAGGTATGCTGATACATCTTGAAACAGTGCCTCATTGTCAACCACGATTTGGTTAAACGAAGGGCTTAGAAGGTCTCGTAGAATCGCGTTGGTACGGTCGATTTCACCCAAGACCTTTGCAGGCGGCTTAGTAGATGTGAAATTATCGAAGGCTTGTTTCCAGCGATCGGTGAGATTTCGCATGTCTGCATCTAATTCTGCAACACGCTTGTTTTCCGCTACGGTGCGCACGATAACCCCAAAGTTTTTAGGGCGGATGGAAGAAATTAATCTCCGCAACCGTTCGCGCTCTTCGCGGCTTTTAATTTTTTGAGAGACCGAAATTCGGTCGCTAAAGGGAACCAACACAATGAATCTACCAGCAATGCTGATTTCACATGTTAGTCTTGGGCCTTTGGTTGAGATAGGTTCTTTGGCGATCTGTACAAGCATATATCGATTGGGCTTTAACACCTGATCGATTTTACCGCCTTTATCGATGTCTGGCTGAATTTTAAAATCTGTTAATAGACCTGAATTCCGCTTTCCAGTAATTCCTTCCGAAATATATTTCTGCAACGATTGAGCCTGAGGGCCTAAATCGTGGTAATGCAAAAACGCATCTTTTTCATAACCTACGTCAACAAAGGCTGCATTCAGCCCAGGGACGAGTCGTTTTATTCTACCAAGGAAGATATCACCAACGTTAAAGCCTTTATCAAGCTTTTCGTTATGATATTCAATTAATCCTTTGTCTTCAAGAAGAGCAATATTGACTTCACCATCCCCGGTGCGAATGATCATTTCTTTACTGATTTCACTCACTTTGGATATGTTTTATAGCCGGGGGGCTGTTAATGTGAAGAGATTACTTCTTCTTCTTGTGTCGATTCTTTCTCAAACGCTTCTTACGCTTGTGCGTCGCCATCTTGTGACGCTTTCTTTTTTTACCGCTTGGCATTGTGTTTATTTAATTTGATTCAACATTCTCACAGCATCATCACGAAGCTGCGTATTATCTTGTTCATCGGCTACAAATTGTTGCAGATGATTTTTTGCTTGATCTATTTCCCCAAGGTTAAACCTTGCCAACCCTATCCAGTAGTGCGATTCTGAAAACGATGGATCTATTTCCATAACCGCTTCAAAACGCTCTATTACCTTATCCCACTGACTGGTTTGAGCTGAGAATTTTCCCATGTTATACTGTGCTCGAAAATTCGTTGGGTTTTCTTCTGTAATCTTTCGAAGAAGAAGTATACCCTGCATTGGTGCTTCGCTCGCAATTATTGCAAGCGCTGAGTCAATGTCATTTTCCACAGTCGGAGGCTCGCTCATTTGCGAACTTTCGGAACTCAGCCCATCCGAGGATGGTTGGTGAGGAGCAAGAAATAAAAGAACAACGATAGCGCCCGTAAGCCCTATCAAAATCCAATGTCCTGTTTTCAGGTTCATTGAGTTATTTCACGTTAACGTTCTTCTTCACCTTGTCAACAAATGTCTTTGCTGGCTTGAAAGAAGGAATATTGTGTGCAGGAATTATGATCGTGGTATTTTTTGAAATGTTTCTACCCGTTTTTTCAGCTCGCTCTTTTACGATAAAACTTCCAAAACCTCTCAAATAAACATTTTCGTCACGAGCCAATGAGTTCTTCACACTATTCATAAACGCCTCTACTGTGGTCAATACTTCCACCTTGTCAAGACCTGTCTTGTCTGCTATTTCATTGACTATTTCTGCCTTCGTCATAATAAATTGTCTGTTATAAACTTTTGATTTTCAGTGTATTTACCGATTTCAAAAAACGGGCTGCAAATATAGAATCATTTCTTCACATTAAAAATCTGCGTGGAACTATTTTCGCAATCGATTCTTATGAGCGAAACCCATATCATTTCTCGAATTCTCGCACGATGGTACGAAACCAACAAGCGCGACCTTCCGTGGAGGCACACAAAAAATCCCTATTTCATTTGGCTTTCTGAAATCATTCTTCAGCAAACCCGCGTAGAGCAAGGCATGCCATATTATCAAAAGTTTGTTGCGACCTACCCCACAGTGAGATCATTGGCAACTGCACCTGAAGATGATGTGTTAAAGCTATGGCAAGGCTTGGGCTATTATAGCCGAGCTCGAAATCTACAGTTTGCCGCCAAGCAAATCATGTCGGAACATGGCGGCCAATTTCCGACAAACTATGCGCAAATTATTGGCCTAAAGGGCATCGGAATTTATACCGCCTCCGCCATCTCATCCTTCGCTTTTGGATCGAAAAACGCCGTTGTCGACGGCAATGTCATCCGCACACTTACCCGTCTATTCAATATTTCCGATCCAGTAAATAAGCGATCCGTGCAGATTCAAATCCAGGCATTGGCTGATACGCTGCTGGACACATCTGATCCAGGCAGACACAACCAAGCCATGATGGAATTTGGCGCGCTTCACTGCGCTCCTAGGCAGCCTGACTGCCAAAACTGCCCGGTTCAGGCACACTGCGCTTCTTTCGCCGCGGGCACAGTGGATCAAATTCCCTTGAAGGAAAAAGCAAAGGCCAAACGAGATAGACACTTCCACTTTGCCATTGTATCTGACGGTGCGTCAGTTTGCCTCGAGAAACGCGATTCAACTGATATTTGGGCTGGGCTTCATCAGTTTCCATTGATTGAAACAGCACACTCGGATGAGGTATCTAACCATGAAATTGCTGCCTTAATTGGAATAAAAGACATCCAAATTTTAAAAGTGCATGCGCACAAGAAGCATGTTTTAAGCCACCAAAACATTCACAGCCGCTTTTATCATTGTTCTGTACCAGACATGGATAATTCAAAATTCAGCGCCATAAAACTCAGCGAAGTTCATAGGTTTGCTCTTCCTAGGTTAATTGATCGCTATCTAGAAAATCAGGACATTTTTTGAACAAGATTCCTGATGTATTTGAACCCCGATTAATTAAATGTAGGTTTGTTTAAACAAGAAATTTTAGAGCCATGGCTGGAGTAAATAAGGTGATCGTATTAGGGAATTTAGGAGCAGACCCAGAGGTTCGTGTGTTGAGCACTGGAGCCAAAGTTGCCCGATTGCGCATCGCTACCTCTGAGACCTACACAAACAAAGCTGGAGAGCGTGTGACAAACACCGAATGGCATTCTGTGAATGTGTGGAGAGGCCAAGCTGATGTGGCAGAGAAGTATCTTGCTAAAGGTCGACAGGTGTACATCGAAGGGAAATTACGCACCAGAAGCTACGACGACAAAGAGGGCATCACACGATACGTTACCGAAATTGAGGCCGATACCTTGACTTTGATTGGTGGACGACCGGATGGTGATAACTCTGGAGGCGGCGGTCAGCAAACTCAAGCACAGCCACAACAGCAAAAAGCCGAGGCTAAGAAGCCAGCTGCAGCGAAGAATTTACAGCCTGACTCTGCCGATGATGAGTCTTTTGACGATCTTCCATTCTAATTTAACCCCCCGCTAGTGGACCCCGATCCTTTTTCGATCACCCTGCTTTCTGTATTTCAACCCTGGGACATGGGTGTTGTTTTTAGCTTATTGCTCATGGCGGTAATGCTGGTTTTGTCTGCACTTATTAGTGGATCTGAGGTGGCCTACTTCTCTCTTTCACCTCAAGACAGAGAGCAACTGACAGCAGAAAACTCCAAATCGGCGACCCTCGTCACGGACTTGTTATCTAAACCGAACACCCTTCTTGCTACCATACTAATCGGAAACAATCTGGTAAACGTTGCCATCATTATTCTCTCCTCATTCTTGATGGAAATGATGTTTGACTTTGGCGATCGAGACGTGTTAGCGTTTGTAATCCAGGTTATCGCTGTCACGCTTATTATTCTAATTGTTGGTGAAATCTCACCTAAGGTTTATGCGTCTAAACAAGCATATCGCTTGTCGATATTTATGGCCTATCCGCTTTCATTCATGCGAAAGCTATTCGCACCACTTTCTAAAATTATGGTCCGTTCGACGCGCAAAATAAATGCGAAGGCCAAGGAAACGGAAGGCGCTTCAAGCATTACAGCCGACGACCTATCGCACGCAATAGAACTGACCTCCGACAAAAACACGGAAGAGTCTGAAAAACGAATATTAAGCGGCATTGTCAAGTTCGGGACCACCGAAGTGCGTCAGGTTATGACACCTCGAATCGACGTGGAAAGTTTTGACCTCAAGCTCGACTTTAAGACGCTTCAAGAAAAAATTGTAGATCGCGGATTTTCGAGAATTCCGGTGCACGAAGAGACTTTTGACACTGTTGTTGGCGTGCTTTATGTAAAAGACATGCTCCCCCACTTGGATGAAGGGAACGACTTTGACTGGAAGTCGCTTTTAAGGCCTCCGGTATTCGTCACGGAAAACAAAAAACTAGACGATTTGCTGCGGGATTTTCAAGCAACAAAGAATCACATGGCCATTGTGGTGGATGAGTACGGCGGAAGTTCGGGCATAATAACCTTGGAAGATATAATCGAAGAAATTGTCGGAGAAATAAGCGACGAATTTGATGAGGACGACATTGTTTACTCCAAGCTCGATGAGAATAATTACGTTTTTGAAGGAAAAACCGCGCTTATCGATCTCTACCGAATCTTGGACATTGATGGCGATTTATTCGAACAAACCAAAGGGGAAAGCGATTCGATCGCTGGATTTATCCTTGAACTTTGCGGAAGAATCCCAGTGAAGAATGAAAAAATTCGATTTGAACAATATCAATTCACCATCGAAGCCGCAGACAAGCGAAAAGTAAAGCAAGTTAAGGTGACCATTTCAACCTCCGAAGAAGAATGAAAGTCAGGCTATTCATTCTGATTATTGGGATCGCATTCTGTGCGTGTGAGGAAGATTACACCCCCAAAGAGCGCGCCTATGCCCGTATAGAGCTGCCAGCACCCAGCTACATAAGCCCGAGCATAGAAACTTGGGATTGCCCGTATTATTTCGAGGCCTCTAATCAGAGCTTTCTCACGATCGATAAACGCCACCAAAATGAAAATTGCTGGTATAACCTCTACTACCCAAGATATAAAGCCACACTGCATCTAACATACAGTGAGGTGGCGGACGACCTAGCCACTCAAATTGAGGATAACAGAACACTGGCGATGAAACATGTAGGAAAGGCCACAGCGATTAATGAAAGTCGGGTTCAAAACGATTCTGCACGAGTCTATGGTTTGATCTACGAATTCAAGGGAGCGACTGCCAGCGACATGCAGTTTTTCGTTACGGACAGTGCCGCGCACTTTTTGCGGGGATCGCTCTATTTTAATGTGAAGCCCAACAAGGATTCTTTGGCTCCAGTGATTGACTACATCAAGGCGGATATTCGTCATATGATCTCAACCTTAGTCTGGACGGATCACGATTCCAGCTCTGTAGAAGCAACAAAGTAGGTTGCGCTATGAACCAGCCAAACGGCCGAAAGCAAGGTGATTAGCGCCATCACTTGATGCACTACAGCAAACGATGTTGGGACGGCCAGAAGCAATGTTGCGACTCCCAGAGTGAATTGAAGCAACACCATTCCCAAAACTACCATCGCAGGTTTCCGAATATGGTCAGATTGAGTTTGTGCCGATCGCACAATCAAGAAACTGGCTGCTAGAATGACCAACGCCAAGGTTCTATGCACGAACTGAACACCAGATCCGCCTTCCAAAAAGTTTAAGATTAAGGGATCCATGGCCCAAACGCTGGGAGCCACCAAGGAGCCGTCCATCAACGGCCATGTATTGTGTATCCATCCAGCACGCAGACCGGCAACAAATCCGCCGTAAATTATTTGAAGCACCAAGGCTGCGAAAAACCAAATGGCTCCCTTCTGAATCGGCGAACGGTCGGCCCTCAATTTACCGTGCCGATTGTAATTAAGCATGACCCAAAAAATGTAGGCACATGTGAGAAACGCGGTAACTAAATGAGCAGAAAGTCTAAAATGGCTGACACGCGGCACGTCGGAAAGACCACTTTTCACCATGAACCATCCGAGAATTGCCTGAAAGGCTCCGAGAAAAAATATGATTCCGAATTGCGGCAGCATATCCCTTGGAATGGATCTCTTCACCCAGAAAAAAATGAATGGAATAAGGAATACGATTCCGATCATTCTTCCAAACATTCGATGAATGTATTCCCACCAAAAGATTGATTTGAAATCTTCGATTTGAAAGTGTTCATGCAGTTCTTTGAATTCGGGCGATGTCTGATATCGTTCAAATTCCGCGACCCATTCACCATCGTTCATCGGCGGCAGCGATCCCGTAAACGTCCAATGCACCATGGACAAACCGGAGTGTGTTAGCCGCGTTAACCCACCGATGGACACCATTATTAAGATTAGAAGAATGCCAGTGGCCAACCAAATGGTAACACTTCGGGCTGGTGAAAATGGTCTTATCATGAATCTAAATTAGTTACTTACGAAGCAAGTAAATGACTTAGAACAATGACCGAAAAACATCAAAAATGTTCGGAAACTTGAATGTAAAGTTTTGATCTTCCCTGTTTTTCTCAGACTTATCCGCCTGTGATGAAGGAACACCCCGCTCCATGATGCCTTGCGCATCAACGCTTATACTCACACTGATTGGGTCAACCCCGTTTGATACACTGGTGTCGCCTTTCACGAACCCCATTGCAGCGGTCAACATAAATGAGAATAAAATGAACTTTGAAAAATAACTCTTCACACGGCAAATGTAATCGTAAAGTTCACACCTTCAAAACATTAAACAAAAGTGTGTCTAGAGTGAAAATTGCGATCAATTGGCTACGCTCTCGAGGTGCTATAAACCCCATATTTGCGGTACGCGACAAACATGAGTACAGAAACACAAACTGAAGAAATGTCTTTCCTTGATCACCTCGAGGTGCTTCGGTGGCATTTGGTGCGATCCATTATAGCGATTATGCTCGGTGCTATCGGTGCCTTTATTGCCAAAGGGTTTGTTTTTGACGTACTCATTTTTGGACCTAAAAAGCCGGACTTTCCAACGTATCGATTTCTCTGTAAGATGAGCGATAAGATGAGTGAACTCGTGCCAAGTATGTTTCCCGATGGCGCAATTTGCATAGGGCAGGATTTGCCAGACTTGGTAAACCTTTCCATGGCGGGCCAGTTTAGCGCACACATCCTCATATCGCTTGTGGCAGGTTTGATAATCGCCTTTCCCTATTTGATCTGGGAAGTTTGGAGGTTTATAAGCCCAGGCCTAAGCTCATCGGAGCGCAAGCACGCTCGGGGGTTTGTTGCAGCCACCACGTTCTTATTTCTTAGTGGCGTGTCATTTGGCTACTACGTCATAAGCCCCTTATCGATCAACTTCTTTTTAAACTATCAAGTCAGTGACGCCGTTCTAAACAACCCTACACTTACCACGTACATTTCACTAATCACCACCGTAGTTCTAGCCTGCGGGGCAGTCTTTGAGCTTCCGGTCTTGGTTTATTTCTTGACCCGCGCGGGCATTTTGTCTCCTAAGGTGCTGCGTGCGTTTCGGCGGCATGCGATCGTTGGTGCGTTGGTCTTGTCTGCAGTTATTACTCCGCCAGACATTTTTAGTCAAGTCCTTGTAACGATTCCCATCATTGTTCTGTACGAAATCAGCATTCGGATTTCGGGCATTGTGGCCAAACCCAAGCAGGATTAAACGTGTGGCTGAACGCATTTATGGATTCGCCAGTAAAACATATCATTCGGCTCCTAGCAATTTTGGTTTTAGGGCTTTTGGCGAATTCGCTGAGCGCCCAACAAACGATTGTAGTGGGTAAGGTGTTCGAAGCCGAAACAAATCTACCAATCCCATTTGCGAATGTCTATTTCAAGGACAGCAAAATCGGCACCACCACGGACGATAAGGGCGCATATAGAATTGAAACGTATTACCCGACAGATTCGCTTCTTGTTACCGTGCTAGGATATCAGCGTGGTGCGCAACGCGTAAAAGCCGACCGATCTCAGGTAGTTGATTTCGAGATGAAAATATCAGGAATTTCACTTGGCCCTGTCACCATAGTTGCAGACAAAAAAGCGAAAGACCCCGCGATTGAAATCATGAAAAAAGTGATTCGAAATAAAAAGGCCAACAATCGCGAGAAGCTCGAAGCATACGAATACAACGTGTACAATAAGATTGAGTTCGACATGAATAATATCAATGAAAGATTCACGAATCAAAAGGTGATGAAGCCGTTTGATTTTGTCTTTGAAAACATTGATAGCACCTCCGAGGAAAAGCCATTTCTTCCGATATTCCTTACTGAATCATTTTCTAGGTATTACTACCGAAAGAGCCCAAAAAGTTCGATGGAACATATTAAAGCGACAAAAGTAGCGGGTGTCAAAAATGAAAGTGTGAGTCAGTTTTTAGGAGATATGTATCAAAACACGAATGTCTATGAAAACTATGTGGACGCTTTTGGAAAAAGCTTCATGAGTCCACTTTCAGATTTTGGAGGCACGTCCTACAAGTATTATCTACTTGATAGTGCCGTAATCAATCGCAAAAAGTGTTTCAAAATCGCCTTCATCCCTAGGCGAAAAGGGGAGCTAGTATTTGAAGGTGAAATGTGGATAAACGATACCACATATGCGTTGAAGGAAATTCAGGCGAAAATTATTGAAGGCGCCAACATCAATTGGATCAACTCGTTTTCGGTGCATCACGTTTACGATCAAGTAGAGAATGAGATTTGGATGCTGACCAAAGAAAACGTCGTTGTCGATTTCAATCTCAGTGAAAAAGCCATTGGCTTTTATGGAAGAAAGACGACTATTTACGACGAATTCATCATAAACGAGAAAAAGGAAAACTCGTTTTACAGCACGTTTAACAATATTCAGGTCGCGGACAGCGCCAATGACATGAGTGACGAATTCTGGAACGAAAAACGTCCGGAAAGCTTAAGCGAAAATGAATTCAAGGTCTATGAAATGGTGGACACCATCCAGCAAATTAGGGCGTTTCGGACATATGTAGATCTCATTACCCTGTTTGTGAATGGCCACTATGAAATGAAGTATGTTGACATTGGCCCATACTTCACAATGGCCAGTTTCAATCAGGTTGAGGGGCTTAGACTACGAGTTGGAGGCCGTACCAATAGCGATTTTAGCACACGATTGGAACTTAGCGGATATCTTGCCTATGGCACCAAGGATCAACGATTTAAATACCACGCTGCTTCGCGCTTTTTCATCTCGAAAAGCCCCCGACAAATCATACATCTCAGTACCCGAAAAGACCTAGAGCAGCTTGGCCAAAGCGCGAACGCGTGGAGAACGGACAACATTTTATCATCCGTATTTCGAAGGGCGCCTTTCCGATTCAACGCTTATGAAGAGTATAAAGGCGGGTATGAGGTTGAGTTCATTCCGGGCTTTAGCACCAAGTTCGAATTTGGCCGAAAAGATATTTGGTCCGTTGGCGACGTGCTGTTTCAACGCGAAAACGGTGATGGATCGGTGTATGACATTAACCGCATAAGCACCGCTGAAGTAGGAATTAACGTTCGTTTCGCATACCGAGAATCCTTTATCAGCGGAGACCTTGATCGGATCAGTCTAGGTACTAAATTTCCGATTCTAGAATTTAACGCTCGGCTTGGCATCAAGGGTTTTCTTGGCGGAGATTATGAATACCAAAGGGTGTCGTTGCGTATATCTGATCGCTTTCCAATCAATCCGATTGGTCAAAGTGAATTTATTCTAGAAGCTGGAAAAATTTGGGGAACCGTGCCCTATCCACTGCTTCAAATGTTTCCAGGCAATCAGACATATTTCTATGACGACTATGCCTACAACCTGATGAACTACTACGAATTTATCAGCGACCAGTGGGTCACCCTTTTCTACACGCATCACTTCAATGGGCTGTTTTTCAACAAGGTACCCTTATTCAGAAAGCTAAAATGGCGAGAGGTGGCAACGATGCGAAGTGCCATCGGCGGATTGAGTAACAAGCACAAAGCAGAGCTCCAATTTCCAGCAAATCTGTATGATTTAAACAAGCCTTACTTCGAGGCGGGAGTTGGTGTCGAGAATATTTTAAAGATTTTTAGGGTTGATGCTATCTGGAGATTATCATATTTGAGCAATCCAAACGTGGTTCCGTTTGGAGTTCGACTTACCTTTCAAATTGAGTTTTAGTCCATGAAACTGGAAGCCACAGATCTCGTTAAAAAATACCGCAGCAGAACCGTTGTTAAAGGCGTCTCTGTAAATGTGGAACAAGGTGAAATTGTAGGATTGCTTGGGCCAAACGGCGCTGGTAAGACCACTACATTCTATATGATCGTTGGGCTCATAAAGCCAAACGAAGGAAGGATTCACCTCGATGGCAAGGACATTACTGGCCTTCCTATGTACAAGAGAGCGATACAAGGCGTTGGGTATTTACCACAGGAAGCTTCGGTTTTCAGAAAACTCAGTGTGGAAGACAATATCAAGGCGGTGTTGGAAATGAAACGCGGCCTAAGCAAGGCAGAACAATCAGAGAAATTGGAGAGTTTACTCGATGAGTTTGGTTTGCAACTAGTGCGCAAAAACAGAGGTGATTTACTCTCTGGAGGAGAGCGAAGACGAACCGAAATAGCGCGTGCTTTGGCATCAGATCCAAGTTTCATCTTGCTCGACGAACCCTTCGCCGGAGTTGACCCTATTGCAGTGGAGGACATTCAGTTTATAGTTTCCACGTTAAAAAGCAAAAACATCGGCATACTCATTACCGACCACAACGTACAAGAAACACTTTCCATTACGGATCGGGCATATTTGCTTTTTGAAGGGAACATTCTCAAAGCTGGGTCGGCCGAGGAGTTGGCTGGTGATCCAGAAGTGCGGAGAGTATATCTAGGTCAGAATTTCGAATTGAAAAAGAAAAACAATTCCTTGAGCGACTTTTGGAAAACGCTCTCGCCGTTGGAGATTGCAAGCGTATATCAACATAGATACGAAACGTTGATGGAGGCGTCGAAAGGAGAATTTGATTCGTTTATCCAGTCACAATTTCTAACCATTGATGACCTAAAGGATATTATTTCACGTGCTCAGCAAAGCGGTCTGTCAATTGATCCAGATGCTTGTTCGAGGTGCAGCTCTCATAAACTGCAAATCACCAAGGAAGAAAAGGTGAAGACAGGCAAGTACGAAGGTGCAGGCGCCATGGCCGGAGGCTCTGTACCAATGGTAGAAAAGAAAACGTGTAAGGTGTGTGGGTTCATCGTAGATGACCCAAATGCCTAATTAGCTGGACAGCGTAAACGTGTAGCTCTCGACTATTTGGTTGCAAAGCAATCGCTTGCAAGCGTCATCCACTTTTGAATTAGCATCAGACTCGTCAGAAGCGTCAACTTCTAAAGTAATGTGCTTCCCAATTCGAACGTTTGTGATTTCACTTAGTCCTAAATTCCCCATTGATGATGACACCGCTTTTCCTTGAGGATCAAGCAAATTGGCGTGTGGCATGATGTCGATTTCAGCTTTGAATTTCATTCGAATTGGTATCTGTTTTTGGAGCGTCAAAAATGGCATAAATCCATGAAAGCACGAAATAGCCAAGGATAAAAATCGGCCAAATTAAATAGTCGATCAAGCCTATCTCAAACGGAAGAAAGTCCGTGTAAGGAATTACGAAAATGATATAGCAAAGGACCACCCAAATAAAAATCCCATATCGCCACATATTCTCCTTCCATTTCAATCCATGAAATTTGAGTGATAGCATTGGTATCGGAAGCACCATCATTGCGGCTAAAACAACGCTCAAAATCTGATAAAACACCGTGCTGTAAAGCAGCTTCACCACACCATAGTCAGAAGCATCCCAACGTCGTTCGCCACCTATAATGTCGATAAATGAGTCGGAAAGCAGATAATAAAAGTTCAAATGGTAGTGCGCCTCCAGCACTATTGGAATACTAATAACCGCCATGCACATCGCAGGTGTCGGAAGGCCCAAGAAGTGTGGACGTCTTGTTTCATCTAGATTAAAGACCGCTAGGCGATATGCCGCGGCCATAGGAACTACAAGCGCAACTGAGCATGACAACAAATCAGTCGTTGTCCATTGGCTCAAATCTGTAAAATAGATGCCGCGTGAAATGCTGATCATCTGAAACAAAATCACGCCGGGTAATGCGCCAAACGTGATCATATCAGCCAGGCTATCTAGTTCTGCTCCTAGCTTCCCTTGCACACCTAAAAGCCTTGCCACAAAGCCATCGAAGAAGTCAAGCACCAATGCAATTAGCACGCAATAAACGGCGAGAATCATTTCTTCTTTGGCAATTAAAACGATTCCTAAAACGCCCATTGCTGCATTGCCAAGGGTGAACATGTTTGGAATAAACCGAACTATAGCATTCATAGTGGGCGAAGATATCGTCTTTATCAAAGGAATGAAGAGACAATTTTACCTCTGGTTTTCAGTTATGCTGGCCAAACCAACGACTTAATTCATTCGTACATTTGTGAACACTGCTATGAGAGGAACATCAAGCGTCATTATTGCAATTTTCTTGTTTTCAGGTTCTGCCTTTGCGCAGGCGCCAAAATACAGCAATGAGTTTCTAAACATTGGTGTTGGAGCGCGTGGTCTGGCTATGAGCAAGGCGCAAGTTGCGTCTGTGAACGATGTCACTTCCGCCTACTGGAATCCAGCAGGATTAACGGGAATTCAAGACAACCTGCAAGTCAGCGCACAACATGCTGAATACTTCGCAGGCATTGCCAAATACGACTATGTTGGCGTTGCAACGCGCATTGACGAAACCAGCGCCATTGGCATCACCATGGTGCGATTTGGGGTAGATGATATTCCAAATACCACGCAGTTGATAGACCAAAACGGCCAAGTAAACTATGATCGCATCACTACTTTTTCGGCGGCCGATTATGGATTCTTAGTGAGCTATGCAAAGGAAATTGGTGAAAAAGGACTGAGCGTTGGTGGAAATGCCAAGGTGATTTACCGCCAGGTTGGCGACATGGCTCGAGCCTGGGGTTTCGGAGTAGATGTTGGCGCTCAATATCAATTTGGTAAGTGGCAAGTTGGGGCAGTTGGTCGAGATATTACATCCACGTTCAATTCATGGCGTTATAGCCTTGACTCTACGACCATTGCTGTATTTGAAGCTACCCAAAATGAAATTCCGACCAATGGTTTGGAAGTAACTCTACCTAAAGTTGTGTTAGGCGTTGCTCGAAAATTTGTGATTAAGGACAAGGTTGGCATCATGCCTGAATTCAATGTAGACATTACTACAGATGGAAAGCGCAACGTACTTATCCCAGGCGACCCCTTTAGTTTCGACCCAAATTTAGGTCTCGAACTCTCGTATCAGTCCATCTTTTATATCCGAGGTGGTGTTGGAAACGTGCAGCGTATAAAGGCCGAAATTGGGGACTATAACGAGTACACATTCCAGCCAAATATTGGTGTTGGGGTAACTATAAAGGACATTTTGAGCATCGATTATGCTTTAACTGACATTGGTGATCAAAGTGTTGCACTCTATTCAAATGTTTTCAGTTTAAAACTGGCCTTAAATCGTAAAACCTAGTGCGCGGACTTCTATTGATCATCGCATTTGTGTCCTTATCGTGTGCAGCAATAGGACAGCCATTTGGCAATGAGTGGATAGATTATAGCTCCAATCAACGATACCTAAAATTTGAAGTCGCACATAGTGGCATCTATCGGATAGACCGCTCCACATTGAATTTTGCGCTGCAACAAACAAGCCCCGCGACCAATCTCAATTCAATCGACCCTCGCTCTATTCAGGTCTTTGCTTTTGGTTCAGAGCAGCGCATACATATTGAAGGACAGAATGACGGTTCGTTTGATAGCGGAGACTTTATTGAACTCTATTGTAGATCAAATGATGGTAGTCTGGAGGCGGCCTTTTATCCATCCGAAAACGACCAAACCAATCCATACTATTCGCTTTACTCCGATACGGTCACTTACTTTATCACTTGGTTAACCGATGGATCGTTTTCCACCCAGCGATACAACACGATTCCATATACGGGCGCGGCTGTTTCTCCGATGCCCTATATGCTCATCGAACGCTTACAAAATTTCACAACCCAATACAACGACGGAGAGAATATTGGAGCTGGGGTAACAAACGCTCTATATCATGGTGGTAAGGGATGGGTGAGCAAGATATTTGGTTACAACGGAAACTCCGAACCTACCCTTGCCGCAACCAAGTTCACCACCAAAAATGCCTTTACAGGAATTGGAGCGCCCAACATAAGTGTTGAAATTGGTGTAGTAGGCATGAACCAAGGAGCCGGCGGACCAGATGCCCACCACGTTCGATTCAGGCGCAACAACGGCGGAGGTTTCGTGCAATTCAGCGAGGTCTATCTCGAAAGTTACGCCTACAAGCGACATACAGCACAAATAACTATTGGCGTGCTACCCGCAGATCAATTGCAAGTGGATGCCTATACCAACGCCACCGGTGCGGGAAATGAAACCAGCTCTGATTATAGCGCGCTCTCCTTTGTAAAGTGCACGTTTCCGCATGAACTAGACGTATCCGGCGAAGATTTATCCACGCTGGCATTTATTTCCCCGCAAAGCAGCACCCAATTTCATTTCAACTTGAGCAATTGGGGTGCCGACGCAACAACGTATCTCTATGATCCTGATCTCGGTCGTCGATACGAGTGCACCCAATCGGGAACCACACTTAAAACCAACCTTGAGGCAGGCACACGACGCCAGCTCATAGTCCAAAAAGAGAGCGATGTCGTTCAACTTGGTTCGTCGGATCTTGTTACTGCAGGGAACGCCGGGAAGTTTGCTGATGTTCAATCCATTCAAAAGGATTCAGCCTTCCTATTGGTTCACCACAAAGACCTATTATCAAGCGCGAATGCATACGCAACATATCGAAACTCAACAACGGGCGGGCGGGTCGTTCAAGTCGATATCCAGGAACTATACGATCAATTCGCGTATGGCATCCCGTTTCACCCAGCGTCTATCAGGGGACTTTGTGATTACGCCATTCAAAACTGGAATGTTCCTCCCAAACATCTATTTCTTCTAGGAAAGTCGATTCAGGAGTCGAAGCATCGTAAGTCGGCCACAGCGCGAGCCGAAATACTCGTTCCTACAATGGGCTCTCCTCCTTCGGACAATCTGCTGACAATGGGTTTATCTAACCATCCTTATGCCGCTGCCATTGCAACGGGTCGAATCGCCGCGACCAATAATACCCAAGTCAATACATACCTTAACAAACTCATCGAAGCCGAAAACGCACAGAACAGTATTGTTGCTGAGTATACCATTGGCAAAAAGCTATGGCAAAAACATGTTTTGCACTTTGCTGGCGGGAACAATTCTGAAGAGAACGATCAATTTAGGGGCTGCTTAAACTCCTATAAGAATTCGATTGAAGGGCCGAATTTTGGGGGCAAGGTTTTCCTATTCTCAAAGACCAGCGGAAGCGTCATTGAACAACTTGATTTGGATACCATTCGTGACCTGATCAGTGATGGCGTGGATCATGACCTTTTTCGGACACGGCACCACAACTGGATTTGATTTGAACGTTGACAGCCCAAAGGATTGGGACAACAATGGAAAATATCCGGTAGTGATGGCCAACAGTTGCTACTCAGGAAACATTCACCTTCCAAGCGCATCGGTCTCTAGTATTTCCGAAGAGTATGTATTAATATCCGGACTCGGAGCGATAGCCTTTTTAGCAACCCCAGGCCTGGGCGATCCTCGATACCTAAATACGTATACAGGTCGATTGCATCGGCATATATCTGAACTCGATTATGGAAAAAGTTTGGCTGAGCAAATGCAACTGGCGGCCAACTCCATTGCGCCGAATACTGCCAACAACAACCTTGAACTTGCTTATATCGGAATGGGTCTAGAAATGACATTACACGGCGACCCAGCCTTTATGTTGAATCCTCATGAGAATCCAGAAATGAGCATAAATGATCCTGGGAATGGCCCTCAAGTTCGGTTCGACCCAGCATTTATTACTACTGATGTTGATTCCTTCGATGTGATCGTGGACGTGACAAATCTTGGACGATCTGTGAAAGGACCGATTGAACTCAGAGCAACACGATCCTTTCCTACTAGTAAACAGGACGAAATTCAGTTTCATACGCTAGACGGTATCGGATACAAAGCCGAAGTTGTATTTCGATTTGGCGTGGAACAGGGAGCAGATATTGGCCAGAACGAGTTGACCATTCAAATTGACCTTCCGGGAGACAGCATTCCTGAATTTGACAATTACACGAACAACGAAATCACCTCGATGCAGTTTGAGATAATTGACGGAGACATCGCCCCTGTATTTCCGTACAATTTTGCCGTGGTACCAAATTTCGAACTCACACTAAGAGCCAATACGGGATATCCATTTGCACCATCGAGAGAATACACCATTCAAATCGACACCACAGACACGTACGATAGTCCGTTTTTTACTCAATTCGGTTCGCAAAAAATCACACAAAGTGGTGCCATCGTGGAATGGAATCCAGGACTGAACGCTCATGGGTTCCTGGATAGCACAGTCTTCTTTTGGAGAGTGGCCCCTGTTGACGATTTATCTAAGTGGCGTGAATATAGTTTCCAAGTGATCGCCTCTGAAACGGGCTGGGGACAAGATCATTTTTACCAGTTCAAAAACAACAATTACGACTTCATTACCGGCAACAGAAACAATCGAAGATTTGTGTTTGAAGAGGCTTCCCGAGAGTTGTATGTAAATGTTATTGGTTCATCTCAAACACAATCAGAACATGATGCCACTCGTTTTGAGCTAGATGGTCAAGGCGCTCCGCTGGGTGAACGCGGTGTTGAGCCTGGCGGACAGGCAGCCATGGCAATCGTGGTAATTGACACCATAGACCTTGCTCCATGGGGTTGCTATGGATATGATAAAGGGACATTCTACAATACAGAAAATCAATTCGGAAACAGCAACAACTACTTGGACGATCCGCAAGACAACCGCGCTCGACCCGAGTATTTCTTTTCATTTGAAGCACGCAAGCCAGAGCAAATGGACTCGATGATATCTATGATAACTGAGAAAATTCCCGATGGCTACTACCTTTTGGCATATACACTTCGTTATGCTGATTTTCAGGATACTACATATTGGAAAGATGAACATTTCACTGCTTTTGAGGCACTGTGCGCTGATAGTATTCGATATGTAGAAAATCGAAACCCATATATATTCTTCACTCGAAAGGGGTTTCCAAATACTAGCCGAGAGGAAATTGGCCGAAATCCGACAGACATCATTGACATGCGCGAGAAAATTATCTCAACTGTCAAGCAGGGATCCATATCAGGGCCTGTGGTAGGTCCAGCTATGAATTGGGAATCGTTCCATCTAAAATCTCGAAAATTAGAACCGATTGGCGATGCAATTGAAGCCACCGTTACCTCAACCAACCTGCTCGGTTCAGAAATAATTGAGCAAACATTAATTGCTTCTGGGACCGGTGCTCTTTCAACCATCGATGCTGATTCTGTTTTAGATTTGAATCTCGACTATCATACTTCAGACAATGAAAATGGCACCCCTTCACAACTGGCGTCTTGGCATTTATTGTTTGACCCGGCACCAGATGCGGCTGTGAACCCCGTGCTTGGAACAGCCCTACGTGCGTCCAAAATTTCAGCAGGTGAGGCCTTTCACTTTGGAGCGGCAATTCAGAATATTAGCGACTACGACTTTGGGAAATTCATGGTGCGTTATTGGCTCACAAATCAGGATGGAGATATTCTGCAAGCGGATACCATTCGATACGACAAGTTGTTGGCCACCGAGGTGATTTTCGACTCCATAGAGATTCGCACAATTAGATTAAAGGGACGGCACACCCTCTGGATGGAGGTAAATCCGATGGACACGGAATGGCACAAGGAAGAATATGCCTTCAATAATCGGGCTTACCGATCCTTTACTGTGGATGCAGACAGGAACAATCCCTTGCTAGACGTGACTTTCGATGGCGTGCATATCCTTAACGGTGACATTGTTTCGCCCACACCTGAAATTGTGATGGAACTAAAGGACGACAACACGTATATTCTAATGACAGATACAACATCATTCGATGTGTTCCTGTCGAATCCAACGGGTCAACAACACCGAATTCCGTTCATTCAGCAAGGCGCAGAAATAATGCAATTCGAACCCGCTCTTGATTCCAAAAACAAGGCCCGTGTGACATACAGACCAGCGGCCTTAGCAAATGGCACATACACGCTAAGTGTTATGGGACGAGACGCAACAGGCAATGCCTCTGGTTCTGAAAATTATTCGATCGAATTTGAAGTAATCAACGAAAGCATGGTAACGCAGGTCATGAATTATCCAAACCCGTTTACTACTTCAACACGTTTCGTTTTTACGCTTACTGGCACTAAAATTCCAGACGTATTCACGATTCAAATTCTATCAATTACGGGAAAGGTTGTTCGAGAAATCACCAAGGATGAGTTGGGCCCAATGCATATTGGTAGAAATATTAGCGAATATGCGTGGGACGGGACCGATGAGTATGGCGATAGACTTGCCAATGGCGTGTATATGTACCGCGCCATTATGAAAATTGACGGCGATCATATAGATAGATTGGAATCCGATGCAGACCAATACTTCAAAAAGGAGTTTGGGAAAATGTATCTGTTTAGGTAAAGGGGTTCCCTTTTGTCACACCTTACGTACAACAAAGCTTCTTGGCTCACTCGCTTGCATAGACTATTATTGTTTGGCAGGATGGCAGCGTCTTTGGCTGGAATGCTCAAGAAAAAATAATAGTGACTGTCACCTTATACAATTGTTGTAAGCAATTAAATAAAAAATAAAATGATAAAAAAAACAACTATTACTCTAATTGGGATTCTATTTTTTCATTTAGGAAATGCCCAAAACGCATTGATTATTCCAGACACTTTATCTGGGGCAAACATCAATTTAACCCTACAAAATGGGACAAAACAATTTTTAAGTGGATCGTCAACCAACACAATGGGTGCAAACGGCAATATTCTGGGGCCAACATTAATACTTAATCAAGGTGATTTTGTGAATTTTAATGTTACAAACCAATTGGCAGATACAACTACTATTCATTGGCACGGTATGCACGTATCAGCAGAAAATGATGGGGGTCCTCATACTACAATACCACAAAATACAACTTGGTCGCCAAGTTTCACAATTTTAGATAAAGCAGCAACTTATTGGTATCATCCACATTTGCATCACTTTACAGATAAACACGTTTCAAAAGGGATTGCTGGAATGATAATAGTAAAAGATAACGCAGAAGCGGCTCTTGCTCTACCAAGAACTTATGGTGTTGATGATTTCCCATTAGTAATTCAAACAAAAGATTTTGACAGTAGTAACCAAATCGTAGTACACTCAAATTCAGATGATATTGTAATGGTCAACGCAACAATAGACCCTTTCTTAGATGTGCCGTCTCAGGTAGTACGGTGTAGAGTTTTAAATGGTTCATCACAAAGAGCTTTTAATCTTGGATTGAGTAATAATCAAACTTTTCATCAAATAGCTTCTGATGGTGGATTGTTGTCAGCACCTGTTCAATTAACAAGACTATTATTAGCACCAGGAGAAAGAGCAGAATTACTTATAGATTTTTCAAGTATGAACGGACAAACGGCATTTTTAAAAAGTTATGCTTCTGAATTGCCAAATGGAATATACGGTGCGACAAATCCAGGTATGGGAGCTGGAATGACAATGACTGGTTATAATCCGAACCCATTGAATGGTGCTGACTTTGATGTTCTTCAATTTAACGTAGGAGTACAGACAGTTAATCCCATATCATCAATCCCATCTGGTTTGGTAACTGTTACTCCTATTCCTGCAATTAATTCAAATATTACAAGAACACTGACTTTTTCACCAGTTACAATGGGACCAAATCAGCTTAATGGTGAATTCTTGATAAATGGAGCAACAATGGATTTAAATGTCATTAATTACACAATACCACTTGATAATACTGAAATTTGGGAACTGACTAACCAATCAGGAATTTCGCACCCATTTCATATACACGATGTACAGTTCTATATTTTAACAAGAAATGGAGTTGCTCCCGCAATTAATGAGCAAGGAAGAAAGGATGTAGTTCTGGTTAGACCGCAAGAAACTGTTCGGTTCATAACCAAGTTTGAAACATTTTCAAATGATTCTGTACCCTATATGTACCATTGTCATATGCTGACTCACGAAGATGGTGGAATGATGGGACAATTTGTTGTTTCCAACCCTTTGTCAGTTGCAGACAACCTAATTAACGATTTAGGAATAAGTATTTTTCCGAACCCATCCATTGGAAAAATTACTATTAATTTTAGAGAACACCCATCGAGTATAATCGTATATGATGTTTTGGGAAGAGAGCGAATGACAATCAAAGAATTTGACAATTCGCAACTAACAATAGAAGAAATACCTAAAGGGGTTAATTTCATAATGTTCGAATACGGCAATGAGCGATTTGTTAAAAAATTAATAGTGAATTAAAACTGCTTACAACAATGTGTATAGTGCATAGCACCCTACGGGATGCTACGACACCATACACTAACCGTTGGCGGTAATTTGAGAAAAACGAAAAAAACAATATGAATATTAAACGATTAGCATTCGGACTTCTGACAATTGGACTTATAAGTTGCAATTCGACACCGAAAGAAAAGAACACAAAAGAAACAGAAACCTATCCCGACATTAAAATTGTAGGTGCAATGAAAAACGTGATGTGGAAAGGCGAATTAGGAAGTAGCATTGATCTTGACACTATTTCGGAGAAAAATGGACTTTATGGACTTGGACCTGTAAGTTTCTTGACAGGCGAATTGCTGATTAATAACGGAAAGAGTTATGTGTCAAAAGTTACTTCTGATTCAACAATGAAAGTTGAAAAAACCTTTAATACATCAGCACCATTCTTTGTTTATGGAAACGTAACTGAATGGAACGAAATAGATTTGCCTTCTAACGTTAAAACAATTCAAGATTTAGAAAAATTCATTGTCGACAAAACGACTGAATTCAAAAGACCTTTCACCTTTAAAATAATTGGACAGGTTTCAAGTGCGATTATCCATATTCAGAATTTACCCGAAGGAACAAAAGTGTCATCGCCAGATGAAGCACATCAAGGTCAGACAAATTACAATATTGGAAAAGAAGATGCTGAAATAATCGGATTTTTCTCGACCGAACACAAAGGAGTTTTTACACATCACGACTCATTTTTGCATCTGCACTTGATAACAAAAGACGAAAGCAAAATGGGACATTTAGACGAATTAGAAATCGGAAAAATGAAACTATATCTACCGAAAAAATAAAAAACTACCGCCAACAATGTATATAAAAAATAGGCAAAACAGTAGTAAATTCAAGGCTTTTGGCTCGTCAAACTTTGTGCTTAACCGAAAGTTTAGTACTTCGAAATTGCCTACTTTTCATATACTAAACGTTGGCACATATGTAAAAACGAAACCTACCTCCTACCCGAGAATTTTTTTTGGTCGTTTAAGGGTTTTTGGTGTTTAAGAGGCTCTTAAATGTAACTTTTAAGTTACATTTGTTCAAAAACAAGATTTGCATAAATTACGCACAGTCATAGCGTACAAAGACCATTTCGAGAAATTTCTCAAAAGACTCGATAGTAAAGTTCAGGATAAGATCTTCAAAATCATCGAAGCCATTGAGACGCTTGAACGGGTTCCTTCAAATTACTTGAAAAGTATTCAAGGAGTAAAAGGACTTTACGAGGCAAGAATCAAACTCGGTTCAAACATCTGGAGAGTCTTCTGTTTCTTCGATGGAGATCGACTCGTAATTCTATTGAACGGTTTCCAGAAAAAATCTCAGAAAACACCGAAGACTGAAATCGAAAAGGCAGTACGTCTTATGAATGAATACTACAACGACAAAAAAAACAAGCGATGAAAAACACTCAAACATGGACTGAGGTTAAAGACAAGGTCTACGGTAAAAAAGGCACTGACCGGAGAGATCAACTTGAACGTGAAGCTGAGTCTTTTAAAATTGGACTACTGCTCAGAGAAGCACGCGAAAAGAAACACTTAACTCAAGAAGACCTCGCGCAGCTTATCGACAAAAAAAGAACCTACATCTCTCGTGTAGAGAATGATGGTAGTAACATCACTTTAAAAACCCTTTTTGATATTGTAGAAAAAGGATTGGGAGGTAAGGTCTCTATTCAGATAGATTTTTAATAAAACACGTGTGCCAACAACAGCTAAGCAAACATCCGCCAGTGGGCGGACGCGGCGCTCGTGAGTTCGCTTCGCTCAGTACTTAGCCAGAACCGTTGGCAGTAATTAAAAGACAAGAACATCTATGATAAAAAATGTAGGAATAATTGATAGGATACTTAGACTCCTTTTGGGTCTATTTCTGATTTGGATTGGTGTTTTTGTATTTAATGGAAAAGAAGGAAGCTTGTTGGGAATTGGAATAGCAATAATCTCATTACTACCCTTCTACATGTCATTTACGGGCTCCTGTTTTGTTTTCAATTGGTTTAAAATACATTCCTTTTCAAAAAAAGAATGCGAAATGCACGGAAAACCTTACGAGGTGAACAAGGATTGAAAAAATAAAACTACCGCCAACAAAGTCTAAACAAACAAGCTGCAAGAAACGTTCACGTTTTATCTATCAAACTAGTTCATCTTGGCGATTAAGGATATGAAACGGTCTCATGACCAAAGGGAATAAATGATTGGTTTGAAGCCGCATGGTTACTACGTTAGGTCACTTCGCTAGGTTCTTAACCAGAACCGTTGTGATTAATTAAAAGGAATGAAAATATTACTAACCGGTTCAACTGGATACATAGGGAAACGACTTCTCCCAGTTTTGGTCGAAGCAGGTCATGAAGTAATTTGCTGCGTAAGGGATATTAAAAGGTTTAATCCGCCTCAATCTCTTAAGCAGAGGATATCAGTCATAGAAATCGACTTGCTAGACGAGGAATCACTTGAGCGTATCCCAAATGACATTGATGCGGCTTACTATCTTGTTCATTCGATGTCATCTTCAAGTGACTACAAATCACTTGAAAGAACTTCCGCAATTAATTTTAAAGGGGCTCTTGAAAGAACTACTGTTAAACATGTCATCTATCTCAGTGGTATAGTCAATGAGTCTAAACTCTCCAAGCATTTAAGTTCACGTAAAGATGTTGAAACCGAGCTTGGAAAAGGGACATATAATTTCACAACACTTAGAGCAGGAATCATTATCGGTTCGGGAAGTGCCTCTTTTGAGATTATCAGAGACCTCGTGGAAAAACTACCCATGATGATCACTCCAAAATGGTTGCGAACTAAATGCCAGCCTATTGGAGTATCTGATGTTATCACAATTCTTTCAAAATCTTTATTCAATCCAAAAACCTATAACGAGAATTTCGATATCGGTGGACCTGATGTGCTATCCTACAAAGAGATGCTCCTGGGTTTTGCCAAAAGCAGAAATTTAAAACGGACCATCCTTGTCGTTCCAGTTATGACTCCAAAGCTTTCTTCATACTGGCTTTATTTTGTTACGTCAACATCATATAAACTTGCTGTATCTCTGGTAAACAGCATGAAAATTGAAGTTGTCTGTAGAGACAATAGAATTAATGAAATTCTTGGAGTTGAACCAGTTAGCTACGAAGAATCGCTGCTAAAGGCTTTCGCTAAAATTGAAAACAATGCAATTGTTTCCAGTTGGAAAGATTCATACTCAAGCAGTGGAATTGATTTTGATATCTCTGAATTTATCGAAGTGCCAACCTTTGGGTGTTTCATTGATAAAAGAAAACGGAGAATAGACAATCTTACTGATTGTCAAAATAAAATTTGGAGCATTGGCGGCAATACAGGCTGGTATTATGCCAATTGGTTATGGAGGTTACGAGGCCTGTTAGATAAATTTGTAGGAGGCGTAGGGATTAGAAGAGGAAGGACAAGTCTTAGTTCCATCAATGCTGGCGACACATTGGACTTTTGGAGAGTATTGTTTGCTGACAAAGAAAAGGGTCGCTTACTTCTGTTTGCTGAGATGAAACTCCCCGGTGAAGCTTGGTTGGAATTTAGAATTGAAAACAATCAATTAGTACAAACAGCGACATTTAGACCGCTAGGAATATTAGGGAGATTATATTGGTATTCAGTATTACCCTTTCATGGCCTAATCTTTAAAGGAATGTTGAGAAAACTAACCAAACACAGCAAAACCTAAACTGCTTTAATACTTCGACCCCACTCAGTGTAAGAACGCAGTTTAGCCAGAACCGTTCGGGCTTGCCTGCAAACGGGCTAATGGATCTGAAGTGAAAATGGAATTTGGTGATGGCACCAACTAGTGAGCGGCTCCGGATAAATTTTCAAGCATATTACTTGTTTAACGTTCAGTGCCACAAGGCAAATCTCTAAGGCCAACATTCACCCCGCCACTTCTAAATACATCCTTTAATCTCGATTCATTCAGGTACACGTTCATGACTTTAACGCGTGTTTCGCAACTAATTTCACAAAATCTAAGGAACTAATCATCCCCTCAATTCTCCCATCATCCATCACTACTATATGGTGCACCTTATGCCTAACCATCATTTTAGCTGCTGCCTGAACGTTTGCATCAACATGCACCACGTGCACACTTGAAGCATTCATTACTTCTTCTACGGTAGCATTGTCATGCAGTACTTCCTAAGCATGGAAGATTTAGAGGAGCGCTTCGAATCTTGGGATGACCCCATGGAAGTTCCTTTTACGGGCTTTACATATGGTCAAAATACGCCAATAAAAGCCGTGACTGAAGCTCCAGGTAAACATCTACAGATGGTGAAACTTATCATTGGAAGCAACGATGTTCTTTTTACAGTAGATGATATGAAGAAGCTGATGAAATCTGCATTGGTTGACAAATCTGTATACGTGGTTGAAAACCCCGATCGAAAGGATAATTTTCAAATAGATATGGCAGCATATGGCAAGGTAATCTCGGATTTCCTCGGTACGTAAAATTTGGGCTAAACTGGATATGCGAATCGCCACACATTTTTCAACTTGGGAGAATTCACGTTAAGCGCTGTTAAGGATTGAATAATCTGATGGATCACGCGTTAGCCCCAAAAACCATCAAATGTCGTTTACCCTAACATCCAGTAATCCAGCTTCGATACGCGCATTTTTATTAGGAAAAATAGCCCTACCGTCGGTACTCCTATATCGCAACATGTTTAAGCGACATAAAACGGCTTGGGGCGAAGACAGGGAAACATTGAAGGTGTATCCGACGGGTTCTGTAGGCATGATGATGTCTGATTTTCTCTATCAAAACGACATCGATTTGGAACCAAAAATGGAAAACCACGACTTCTTCCACGTTGTGCTAGACTACAAAACCACGCTACAAGAAGAGGCCGCACTGCATTTCTTTTTAATTGGAAATGGAAAGGGTTCGCACTACCCATTCATCGCGGCATTTGTGGGATTTGCATTCTTCCCTGAGCACTATGACCTATATATAGACGCCTATCATCGGGGACGATCTGCAAAGCCTTTTGTACAGAAGCCTATGAAGGAATTTTTATCGAACGACCTAACGCAATTTCGAGAGAAACAATGCATCCACGACCGGATGTTTTAGTCAAACCTCGTCAAGCACTATGAGTTTCAAAGGGTTAGCCTCATTATTCATTACCTTTGAGTGCATCTATCCACAAATTTCAAATTCAATGAGTTACTTCTCTTCGAAGTTCGCTATTCTTCTTTCATTTCTCTTTTTAGCCCTGAGCATTCAGGTAAATGCGCAATGTTTCATTGATCTCGAAATTGATCGCGACGCCCAGCTACACGACGTCAACTCAACCACCAACTACGGTGCTTCTTCTGAGCTGATGGCCAAACGCTCATCCAATGGCAGTATTACGCCGATTCAGCGGGCACTTTTCGATTTTGATTGGAGTTGTTTACCCGAAGAAATACAGATCGATAGTGCGCAACTATATTTATTCAATGTGGCAACTTCCGCCGGCCATTCTCATCAAGGGGATAACAGCTGCTGGCTAAGACGTGTCGATCAGGCATGGACAGAGACGGGTGTTACATAGGCGAATCAACCCTCAACAAGTACGACAAACCAAATTGCCCTTCCCTCTCAAGTTGGATTTAGTGATTTGAGTTTGGACGTAACTCAACTCGTTCAAGATCTGATTAACGACCCTGAATCCTATCGCCATGGCTTCTTTATGGGTCTACAGTCAGAAACGGGAACTAGAAGGCAAAACTATGCGTCATCTGACCATGCAGACCCAACCAAGCATCCTATTATGAGAGTGTTTTTCACGAATAGCGAGGTTGATCTTAATGCAACTACATCTTTAGCATCTGACACCATTGAAATGGGCGACACCACAACTATCACCTTTGAGGTATGCAACAATGCGTGTTGTGATATTACAAGTGAATCCATGACACTTTCTTTACCAACAGGTTTTGTGATCGCTTCTTCAGCCGTTTCAAGTTCTGCCGCTACTTTCTCTGGATCAACCCTCGCGATTAATTCGTTGTCAAGCAACGATTGCTTTGATCTAATTATTAAGGCTTCGGCCGGCGCCGGAGCCAGTTTAGGGATGAATAATTTCTGTCTAAATCCGGATGGCAGCCTTGTCGCAAATGGCACGCTATGTTCCGGCGCGGAGCTGATTGAAATACAATCTGACACGAACGATACTACCAACACAACCGATACTACCAACACAACCGATACTACCGGCACGAGCACATCAACCAATTGGGATCAATTCAAGGAAGTGCAAACCGCCTTCAATATTTTCCCAAACCCCAATACTGGAATTTTCTCGATTCAATTTAATTCCGAACACGAGTTAAAGGGTCTTACCATCACCAATAATTTGGGACAAACCATGGTGAAAACGGGCAAGGTTGACGAGGGGTTGATTCTTCTTAACTTGGAAAATCACCCAAAGGGAATTTACCAAATAAGTGCACTGTTTGATTTCGGAACGGTTACGAAAAAGGTGGTATTAGAGTAAGAATTCACACATGGAGTTTCATCGCAAATTTCGATTACACATAAGTTCGATTAGTTACTGTAACTATGTACGTGACCGACAGAGACTAATGAAAGACATTCGTTCCGCCCTTATTTTTGAGCCATATTTTTACGATACTCCCACGGATCTCTTCGATTATCTCGTAGCAAACGTGAACTGGAACGACACCATGCGCGCTCGAAAGACAGCCATGTTCGGACAACCCAACGCCGATTCAGAGCAGGTACATGTGTACAACCCTTTACTTCCTGTGATGGTTGAGCTGTCAGATCGACTCGCGCCCATCTTAGGCTTCAAACCCAACAACTGTTTTCTTAACTATTATGAAAATGGGAACTCGAAAATGGGCTGGCATGGAGATTCTACGCACTTCTTGACCGAGGAAACTGGAACGGCAATCCTGAGCGTTGGCGACACCCGCATATTTCAGATCAGAAGAAAGGATGTGCCCACCGAATTGCATAACTATGTGCTCTTACCCGGTTCATTAATCTACATGCCGGCATCAATTCAAGAAGCGTGGCAGCATGCGATTCCGAAAGTGGTTTCAGAGCGCGGACGCATAAGCCTGACCTTTCGAAAAATGAAAACACCAAACACGGATTAAGAAAACCAGGGCTATTCATTGTCAATCGGCAACGCATTCTCAATATGATAACAACATTCACAGAAGAGCTTAAGGAGGTCATTCAGTTTGATGCCATCATCCACATAGAAACCATACAGGAACTGTGGTCAGGCTATGGCACCATTGTGCGCCTGCATTTAGCTGGATCGACTGAAAAATCCGTTATTGTTAAACGCATTGCTCCACCTAAAAAAGCGCATCACTCTAGAGGATGGAATTCAGATGCTGGGCACCAGAGAAAGCTGCGGTCATATGAAGTGGAGGCAACTTGGTACACTGAATTTAATGACCGCACCAACGATCAATGTCGCACGCCAAAATTGCTGGGCTATAGAAGCTTCCCAAGACATTCACTTTTAATTTTAGAGGATCTGAATCAAGCGGGATTCACGTTGCGCAAAAACACTCTGACCAAGGCAGAGATCAAACAATGCTTGTGGTGGTTGGCGGCGTTTCATGCGCTTTTCATGCATACCAAACCAACGGGCCTGTGGCAAATCGGCACCTACTGGCAACTGGAAACGCGACCAAGTGAATTTGAAGCGATGGCCGAAGGGCCTTTGAAGGATCACGCACATGTCATTCACGAGAAGCTTAATGCATGTCAATTTCAAACCTTGGTGCACGGCGATGCCAAGTATGCCAATTTCTGCTTTAGTCAAGATGGAGCCGTTTCCGCTGTCGACTTTCAATATGTTGGACGCGGCTGCGGAATGAAGGACGTGGCCTATTTGATGAGCTGTATAGAAGGAGGAATATCAAGTGATGAAATGCAAGATTCGTTTTTATCACATTACTTCTCCGCACTACGTATTCAGCTTCAGTTGCATAACGCATCGGTAGACTTCAATGCCTTGGAACAAGAATGGCGCAGCCTCTACCCTATAGCTTGGGCTGATTTCGAGCGATTTCTGGTTGGTTGGGCACCTGGTCATTGGAAATCAAATGCATACTCGAGGAAGAAAGTACTAGAAGCTCTAAAAGAAATTGAAAAATGAAGCTTAAGTTGAAGGCTTAAAACCTAAAATGATGAAACAGTTGGTTTTTATTACACTCTTATTATTTACCAGTGCACGTATTAAAGCACAGAAGGTCTTTTCCGTTGATTCGGATTATAAGGCCGATGTGAAGGTTTTCGTGGTGGACTCAGATTATAAAGCCGATCTTTTGGTCTATAAAGTCGACGCTGATTATAAAGCGGGAGATAACGATGGGAAGTGGTTTTTTACTGACGCAGACTACAAAGCAAAAAAGAAGATATTCTTTGTTGACGCTGATTATAAAGCGGAATTGAAAATTTTCTTTGTCGACTCAGATTATAAGGCAGGCTGGAAAGAGGTTTCTAAAAAGCACTTAATGTACTAGCGCATCGACTGGATGATGTGTTTCGGATCCATTGGATCGCTCCATGTATCTTAATTCGCCGACAATAAATTATGGATATGAGTAACAAACAGGATAACCCATTTCAAGACTCGGCATTAACCACCATACTGGTTGTCACAGATATGTCCAAATCAAAAGCCTTTTACGTGGATGTTTTGGGTGCGAAAATATTTCGCGAATACGGTGGCGATTCGTTGGTTCTGGAGTTTTTAGGTAACTGGCTTTTGCTTGTCACCGAAGGAGGCCCAACACCGGATAAACCAATGACCTATTTTAATCCTCCAACAGACATCGATTCCTTAAGTCATGCATACACCATTCGGGTGCAGGATTGCAGAAAGTCGCACGAAATACTCAAAAACAGAGGTGCGGCATTCATAACACCACCGTCGGATAATGGTGCTGAAACAAGATGCTTCTTTCGAGATCCCGATGGGCATTTATTTGAAATAAGTGAATATCGAGCAACGTCGTAAATGAATACTAAGTCTAGAATAGCGTCAATACTGAACGCTGATGGTCTGGAGCTTTCAGTGACGGGATTGCAGCCCTTCTTCCTAAGCGATTTGGAGCTTCAATCGGATCTTGAATTCCAACTCCCCACCAATTTAAGACTGGGCCACTTGGTTGAAAAAATCGTTTCTGAATTGATTAAGTCCTCTGCGAACTACAGGATCCTATACGAGAACATTCAGTTAATCGAAGACAAAAAAACCATCGGAGAGATTGATTTTGTAGTTGAGGAAATACACATGAAACAGCTGATCCACATGGAATTGGCTTATAAGTTTTACCTCTTTGACCCCGCGATATCTTCCGAACCGATCAAAAATTGGATCGGTCCAAATCGGAATGATTCCATGAGGGAGAAACTGGAAAAATTAAAGCGTCAGCAGTTTCCTCTACTCTATCACAACTGCGCTAAATCAATGTTTGAAGATGTTGACCTGAACAATGTTTCCCAAGCGCTTTGCCTCCTTGTCTCCTTGTTTGTTCCTTACGAATACAAGGGGCATTTTGACCCGGCTTTTGAGAAAGCCATTAAGGGATATTATTTAAACCTCGAGTCATTCAAAAGCCTTGATGACCCGACCAAAACCTACCATATTCCATCTAAAAAGGAATGGGGAATGGCCCCATCTGAAAACAAAATGTGGACGAACTATCACGGCGTGGAAGAAAACGTAATCACTAGTTTGAAAGAAGAACAATCTCTCTTGTGCTGGCAAAAGCACAAGGGGTCTTATTCGGAATTTTTCATTGTTTGGTGGTAGCTTACATATCCCCTTCTCTGATCAATTGCACTGCGTCCATTCTGACCCGAGCATTAGAAATCAAATCTGTCAACACATTCTTCTCTTCCAGTGCCGTGCGCACTTCATCGGGTCTAATGGCCTTGTTTCTTTTGTGCAACGAGGCCAAACGACCAATCTCGTGATCCAAAGTTTGGCTCATGCGTTCAAGCCCGGCCTTCACCTCCTTCACCATTAATTGTTCGGCCATCTCTTCGGCCGCATGAATCATGTTGGGAATTAGCGTCTCGACCACTGTTTCATTATCGATAAGGTCGTCTATCTGACCAAACTTCAATTGGGTGTTAAACAAGTCAACTGGGTAGTTCTTTGTAACCGATTCGCCCTTGTGATCTACTACCACACGCAATGGCGTACTTGGTAAAAAGCGATCTACATTTACTCCTTTTCTATCGGCAGTCTCAAGTACAAAAATCACTTCAAGAAGAATACCTGTGCTACCTGTGCCTTTCAGAACGCCATAGCTTGCGCTGCCCGTGCCCAAACTGAGTACCATATCTATAGCGCCAGTCACCATTGGATGATCCCAGCTCACGAAGCCTACGTCTTCCCTACTCAACGCCCGCGTGCGATCGAAGGTTACGGATATCCCCTCATCCGGAATGGATGGAAAAGCCTCTCTATTGGCATTTGCAGGATGTAACAAATATGTTCGTGGCGCCAAATCTTCCATTTCGATTCCATGGTGTTCGAAGATGCTACACATGTAATTCTCAAGCGCCATGTCCTGATCCGACGCTTTGATCTTTGTCACCAATTTCTCGGCCACAGCTGGTCTATACGAATTCATTTCAAGCAGTTTGTCACGCCCATTCGCAAGCGTTTTCTTCAACTCCTTCAGGTAGACTGCTGTCTCCGCTATTAAGGCCTCCAACTGTGTGTTATTACCTGCAGATTCTGTAGCCGAAGCCACTTCAACTATCCGTTTGTTGAACAACTGCCCAATTTGGTTTCCGCCTTCAATGTTTTCCTCAAAGGCATTTAGGCCTTCGTGAAACCAGCGCACCAAAACCTCTTGCGGACTGCCTTTCAAATACGGCACGTGAATCTGAATGTTCTCCGTCTGCCCTATTCGGTCCAAACGACCGATGCGCTGCTCCAACAACTCTGGATGCACCGGTAAATCAAACAATACCAAGTGATGCGCAAATTGAAAGTTTCGACCCTCGCTACCGATTTCAGAACAGAGTAGAATGCGTGCGCCATCTGCCTCCGCAAACCATGCGGCATTTCTATCGCGCTGCACAATGGTGAGGTCTTCATGAAACACACCAACCTTAGCGGTACATAGTTTCTGCAGGGCTCTATCCAGCGCCAACACTTTTGTTTTGCTCCTGCAAATCAACAAGACCTTCGCTGGGTTGAGTTGCTCGAGCAGCTCCACTAACCATGAGACGCGCGGGTCTTCGGAAAACCAGAACCGCGGTTTTACCTTGGCACCCGTTTGGGATTGTTGCTCTTGATCATATTCTTTGGAAAGCCGCTGGATCCATTGCGATTGATTGTTGTCCGCCGTAATGGGAATCAGGTGTGCTTTTCGGGATGGGAAACCGCTCATGGCAGCACGGGTATTTCTAAACACAACACGCCCTGGGCCATGCTGATCCAATAAATCTTCGATGAGCTGGTTCTTAATCACCGTGTCCTTTTCCTTTAGCTTAGCCACTCTTTCCGCGCCGAATAGGTTTTCCAGCGTTCCGGCTTCTTTATTACTTAGTGGATTTCCATCCGAGAGGGCATCAACAATGTTCGCAATGGCCTTATGATCTTTCGATTCGTTGATGAAGGATTGGTAGTCAGCATAACGTTCCGGGTCCAACAATCGGAGACGTGCAAAATGGCTTTCAACGCCCAATTGCTCTGGTGTGGCTGTTAATAGCAATATTCCCTTTGCCACTTTGCTCAAGCGTTCCACGGTCGCATATTCGGCGCTGGTATTCTTAAGCGACCATTCTAAATGATGCGCTTCATCTACCACGAGCATATCCCAATTTGCGGATATGGCCTGTTGGGCTCGTTTTGGTGAATTGGCTAAAAAGGACGTGCTGCACAAAATCAATTGGTCATCCAAGAACGGATTTCCATCTGGTGCGCCCTCATCTAGGGCTTTGCATCGTTCTTCGTCAAATATGTTGAACCAAAAGTTGAAGCGCCGAAGCATTTCAACAAACCACTGATGAACTAGGGAATCTGGCACCAAGATCAATACCCGTGATGCCTGACCACTGAGCAACAATCGATGCAAGATCAAACAAGCCTCAATCGTTTTACCAAGTCCAACCTGGTCAGAAAGCAAGACCCGCGGTGCGTAGCGCGAACTGACCTCATGTGCGATGTATAGCTGATGAGGAATCAGACCAATGCGTCCGCCTACAAATCCATTGATCGGAGAAATTCGGCGCTTGTAGTCGAACTCCAACGTTTTTCTTCTCAAAGCAAAGATGTCGGGTGTATCAACATCGCCCATAATAAGGCGATCGCTTACGCCATGCTTTACAGATACATCTCCCAAGTCTGCTTCAGACAATACACCGTCTGGTCCGATGTAAAGCAGCAGGTCACCACTGTCTTGCACGCGCTCAATAAGAAATGGCTGTTTGTTTTGATCCACAACAGTGTCTCCCGACTTAAAAACGACCCTTCTTAGAGGTGCATTCTCGATGGCGTATTGCCGCGATTCGCCCGAAGCTGGGAACTCGATTTGTACGCGGTTCTTTTCTGTGTTCAGCACCACACCTACTCCTAGTTCAGGCTCGCCCTCACTTGTCCATCTTTGACCTGGATAAAAATCCTCCATACGCTCTACTCTTCCGTCTTAAACATTGTGTTGACACATAAAAAGCGCAAGGTCATAAATCTTTGGTTCGATAGGAGAGCCTTCCAATTTTTTGGTGGGTTTTACGGGTAGACCACTTTTCATTTCCTGAAATCATGAAAACATTATAGCGAAAACGGCAAGCGGGATTTATTGCAATTAAATATCTAGTCAATCGTTCGTTGTAACGATAGAAAATGCCCCTTAAGAATAATAGCCTATTTGTCTTTTTGTAGTTGTTGGAAGAAAGTAAAATGAAAGGTTCGATTGAAATTTATCTCAAATGGCTAATCGGGTTAACCCTAATGGCTATCATCACCCCATTTGTTTATTTGAAAATTGGCCCTGGCGGATATGAGTATTATGGTCCAGATGTACCTGACATTTATATTCTTGGCGGAACCATTTTAGGGAAAGATAGAAGTTGGTGGGTGATCAATTTTTCGTACAAATTTCAACTTACAGCAATGTTGACTTATTTGATACTAATTACCATCTGCTATCTAAAACTCAAAAAGGGAAAAATTGAAAAGTGGCCTCCAATCTTAAGTTTGATTCTGCTTGTGCTGTTTCCCTTTTGGTTAGCGATGTACACAGATCATGTAATTAACAATAGTGACTATGCCGACTTGACCATTTATCCGCATGTTGGCCTTTTGGTGTATGGCGTAGGTTTAGTACTTAACCTTGTGTTACTCATCAAGATGAAGAAATACCACCTAACAACAAAGGCTCCTATGTAAAACAACAATCTCCAGAAGATTGAATCGAGTAAATGTGACGAGTAAGAATATTAAACTACGTTTAGCTCCTAAACTTGACCCACAACACACCACATGATAAAACAAGCTGAAAAACCATCCGCAGAAGCGAAAGCCTTATCGCTATTCTTAATGGCATATAAATCCAAAGACCCGATTTATAAGGAGAAGTTGAAACGTATAAACAAGCGATGGGATCTAGTGAAAACGAACGCAATCAGCAAAACCGAATACATGGAAGAGGTGCTGAGCATGCTAGAATCTTATGGAGGTTATTCAGTTGTGGTCGAGAAAACCGTTCAATTTTACATTGAAACAACGGGCGAATGGAAGTTGAAGGGTGAGGACAAATATTGTATGGATGCAAAGGTGTTTGTCGAAAAGTTCGCGAAGAAGTAACCCAACAGCAAAGAACCCACATGAAACATCCAGTAATTGATCTGCATTGCGACCTGCTCGCACATATGCTCAACATGGCGCATCCGGATCCTTTCAATAGAGAAGGCATCGCATGCTCCTTTCCAGCATTGGCCGAAGGCAATGTGAAGCTGCAAGTGATGGCCATATTCACCGCTACCAAGAAGGGAAGCACGGCATTGGCCCTGAGACAAAGTGAGATCTTTAAATCCTTTCTTTCCAGATTTCCCGAGGATTGCACCTTGGTGCATGACTTAAACACCCTGAATGAAATCGCGACTTCATCCAAGTTGGGCATGACGGCAGCCATTGAGAACGCCTCTGGATTTTGCGAAGAGGATGAACCGCTGGAAATTGGGTTTGATCGATTAGAGCAAATCATCTCAAACACCACGCGCATTCTATACATTGGATTCACCCACCACGCCGAGAATAGATTTGGCGGAGGGAATAACAGCGGAATCGGTCTGAAGGAGGATGGTGAAAAACTGCTTCAGTACTTAAATGGGAAGAAGATCGCCGTAGACTTTTCACATGCCAGTGATGCCCTGGCGCAAGACATGCTGGGTTATATCAGTGCGCATGATTTGGACATCCAAATTCTCGCAAGCCACTCAAATTACCGCACTGTTTTCGATCATGTACGTAACCTGCCAGACAATCTAGCCTCGGAAATCATCAAACGTGGAGGACTCATTGGAGTTAACTTTTTGAGGGCGTTTGTAAACAACGATGACCCGAATGTGCTGTATGAGCACATCAATCACGGGATCCAACTTGGAGGTTCAACCTCCATTTGCTTCGGTGCAGACTACTTCTGTACGGACACACACCCCGATCGAACACGCGTTCCATTTTATTTTGACGAGCATGCCGATGCCACCCGGTATCCGTCCATTCTAGAAGCCATTTCCGAACAGGTTTCTCCGGACATTATTGAAGGTATCAGCAGTAAAAATGTGATCAACTATTTGAACAAGCTTTGGACGTAATCTAACAATTACACTTCCAATCTTTAGTCGATTTACTCCACCTTGATTACACGAAAGGCTTGATACCCATCTTCGGTATACACATAAATGGTAAAGAGGCCTGTACCCTGCCCCAAGTCAAGGAGTGTTTTGCGTCTAGACAAGCCATCAACGGATCGTACAATCTTGCCTTCGGCATTCATAATGCGTACCCAGACATGATCATATCGCTTGCCCAAGTCGATGGTTACCGCGCCAGATGTCGGATTCGGATACAACGATGCTCCTATGCTAGAATCGAATTGCTGAACTCCTACAATTTTCACGTTCAAGCATTCGGAGGTATCTGTGCATCCATTCTGAGTTACAATCACTGCATATTCGCCCGTTTTTTCAGGAGAGTAATCTTCGCTAGTCGCACCAATAACAAGCGAACTGTCGCTGCAATCAATCCATTGATAACTCGCTCCATTGGCCGTTGCGGTTAGGGTCTTACCTGACTTGGAGATTCCATTGTTTACCGTGTCCAGAGTTAGGTCAATGGTGATGACGCTGTCACATCCATTGGCAGCAGCAATAGTGTCTATATACGTTCCGCTCTCCGTCCAGATCAAACCACTAGGTGAAGTGTAGCTATTGCAACCAAGCTCTGTAATGAATGAGGATGTACTATAAAGAATGCCTACATGAATGATCATGAATGAATCACAACCCGCGGCATTTGAAATGGTATCGAGATAAGTGCCAGAAAAAGGCCCCGTTTGGTTACCGCTCGGCAACGTATAGGAATCACACGCCTCCACGGTAAACTCACTTGTGGAGTTATTAATGCTCAAATCAATGGTCATTATGGAGTCGCATCCGGTTGAATTGACAATTGTATCTGCATAGGTGCCACTTTCCGTCCAGGTATACCCACCGCTCGGAGACGTATAGGATGCACAGGCTGATTCTGTTATTGAAGCGGACGTGCTTGTACTGAATGTTAGTGTGATGGTGAGTATGGAATCACATGCCATTACAGACTGTATGGTGTCAGCATATGTACCTGCCGTTGTCCAAGTATAATTGCCGCTTGGGCTTGTATATGTTCCACCGCATCCAGTAGCATTTATTGCACTTGACAAAGCGCTCACCGTTACCCCTGCGCCAGTAACCCAATTTGATGTTGAACCGCTAAGCGCCATATTGGTTAACGTTCCATTGTTTCCATTTCCGCTTGCGTCATAAGAGGAGTTGACTCCAGTGTTCGTTCCACTGGCTATGCCATGATTGAACTTGTGATATGCAACTAGGTGCGAATCTAATTCACAGAATTCCGCTCCCATATTGGCGCTGATTTCTGCTGCTGTTCGAGCGTAATCCCAAACACGTACCTCGTCTATGGCTCCTTCAAACGGGATATTTCCTCCTGAAACACGCTGTCCAATTCTGAGATCTGTTCCAGTGGTTGGTGTGTTGACTGATGTCAAAGAACCCGTTCCAACTTGGGTTCCATTTAAGTACAGGTAGCCAGTTCCGCTATCTAGCACAAAAGCCACATGGGTCCATTGATTGGCCGTTACAATATTACTAGCGGTGCCGATATTGGCATTGGTGCCACCAGAGATAAAGGACAAACCGTTATTGCTATTTATCATGAATGTATTCCTTGAGCCAACTGCATTCTGTCCGTAATCTATGACCGCGTTATTTCCTGTGGCGCTTGAACTCAAATTAACCCATGCCTCAAATGTTCTGTTTGTAGAGCCTAAAACTCCATCAAAAGTCGTCTGCACATAGTCGTTTGCTCCATCAAATTGAAGGGCGTTTTGTGCATGGAGTGCTCCTGAAACGAATAAGAGGGAAAGTGCAGCAAGGGATAAGTAATAATTGATAGGGTGGCTCATTTGATTTAATCTTTGGCGTGTCTGAGGATGATTTCAATCCAAAAGTAGCGTCTCTTTATCACTTGATACACTTTTTGTTATCGACATGAAAAAGCAAGCTTGCCTAAATTAGAATAGACGGGGGAATACGGGGGGAAATGAATGAATTTCAGGCCAGGAAATTACCCATGTGGGTTGCATGTGAACGCTGAAACTCTATCTTTCAAATCTATTTTATCTAGCAAAAACTTGATGATCAAAATGCGCACATTCCCATCGTGGGTAGCGCTATTAAAACTCAAGAATCGACATGGAAGAAATTTCGAATAGAGCTTTAATCGCTCGACTATTTAGTTCGGCAAACGAACAACTTGAGGCCGCGGACTTCGATATAGAAAGTTGGTCAGAGTGGTATCAAGTCGTTCAAGGTTTGACCGGCGCCGAGAAAATGGTTTATGTGATTGTAAAACTTAACCAAACCGTTACTAATGGCGGTTTTTCAGAATTCTACGAAAGCTCTTTTGGGGTTTTCGCTCCAGAAATTGTTCATGCGCTCAACGAAATAAAAGCGGTAGCCTCAGCCGAAATCGTATCCAACTCTATGCTTGTAGTAAATCCAACTGGACTTTTGGATGATGCCTACAAGGGGTCTATTTTCAAGGTTGAGCTATCCGGCCCACAACGCGCGCAACTCATGTCTCAAGACATTGGGTATGACCAACTTCACGACGTGGAGAATTTAGAGGATCTACTTGGTGCATTTTTACAGGAGATGATTAAGTGACATTAGCGTAAGGTGCGATCAATAGCTAAACCTCGCTGTGCTTTCTCAGAATGGCATCTACGCAGTTTATTCCATCTATGGCGGCTGACATAATGCCTCCGGCATATCCAGCACCTTCGCCGCATGGGTATAATCCACGGACATCAACATGCGCCAGTGTTATACGATCTCTTGGAATAAGAACTGGAGACGAAGTGCGCGATTCGGGGGCATGAATCACCGCTTCATTGGTGACATAGCCTCGCATTTTTTTTCCAAATGCGACAAATGCTTTTTTAAGCCGTTTGGATAAAAATGCAGGCAACACCTTATTTAAATCCACGCTTACTATTCCAGGGTGATACGATGTTTTAGGAAAGTCTTTTGACACGCGCCCCTCCATAAAATCTACCATTCTTTGAGCCGGAACCTGCTGCGATTTACCGGCGGCTTCCCAACACGTTTTCTCCACCGATTTCTGGAAGTTCAGACTTACAAATGGATCATCTTCCGAGTAGTTTGGAAGGTCTTTGGGCTCCACGCTGACCACTATTCCAGAATTGGAATATGGGTTATTTCGCTTGCTCGGACTCCAGCCATTGGTAACCACCTCATCCGGCTCGGTAGCACAAGGTGCTATAATGCCACCTGGGCACATGCAAAAGGAATAGACTCCCATGCCATCTACCTGTTCCACTAAACTGTATGAAGCTGGCGGCAAATACGGGTTGCTATCATCTCCGTGATATTGAATCTTGTCTATCAATTCTTGTTGATGTTCGATGCGCACCCCAATTGCAAACGGTTTGGCCTCAATCTTTATGTTTTTGGCGTGGAGGAGATAAAATATATCTCGAGCTGAGTGTCCGGTCGCAAGCACAACGTCATCAAATTCTTGCCATGTACCATCGTTGATTTGAATGGCCTGAATTTGGGCATTTTCAACTTTAATATCGGTAAGCTTTGAATTGAAATGCACCTCACCCCCAGCCTCAATAATTGCTTCACGCATGGTGCTGATAATCTGTGGAAGCTTATTGGTGCCAATATGCGGATGGGCGTCTACTAAAATGTTTGCATCTGCACCAAAATGAACCAACCACTCCATTGCCTTCAGCACATTGCCGCGTTTTTTGGAACGTGTATAAAGTTTGCCGTCCGAAAAAGTTCCTGCCCCACCTTCCCCAAAACAATAGTTTGATTCGGGATTCACGGTCTGCTCCTTCATCGTCTTCGCTATATCTCTTCGGCGCGTTCGAACATCCTTTCCTCTTTCAAATACAATAGGTTTAAAGCCACCCTCGATGGCCCTAAGCGCGGCGTACATTCCTGCTGGGCCTATACCAATGATCGCTATTCTTTTAGCATTAGAAACAGTTTGATGGACAAAGGGGTGTATCCCAATTCGTTCATCATTCTCCAGCCAAATCTCAATCTGAAGATTCATTCTAACCGGTGCTTTTCTTGCATCGATGGATCTTTTTCGAATCCTCCAGTCGACCACATCTGCCTCTTGGATTTCGGACTTGTCGAGCGCAAGTTTGAGCAGCTTAGCTTCATCTTCTTGCTCATGTGGCAAAATTGAAATTTGAATTAAGGTGCTCATCGCGGTAAATTTAGATAAGAACACGCACGGACGCCCTTTCTCCATTGTTTATCCAGAATAAAATTGGGATTGCGGTATACCTCAAATACGCATCTCAAGACAACGCATTGGCTAACAAATCCTGGATCAATTCTAATGAATAGAAAATCCAATCTCGTCAATTTTGGCACATGAACGGTTCAGAGGCAGGTTGAATCGCGTAACACTCCGTTATCGTTTCGCATTCACCTTATCTAGAAACTCGGGCGTGACCAGATCAATGGACTCCGATGCCGTGGCTTCGTTGATTTTACCAATGACCATCTTCAAAAATATGCGCGGCACCTTCACCATCTTTTTATACGAGTCTGGGTGCCACTTAATGGCTCCTTCCATCCGTTCAACTTGATATCGAACGGCATCTGTACTCACGCCTTTTGACTTCGGTATTGGCTCAGCGTAGGGATGAGAATGCTTGCTAAACCAAAACTGCTTACTGTCTCTGTATCCGAAATCGACCGGAAGCGTTGGAAAACCTTCTCCTTCTTTCAAATACTCGGCGTATCTCTTCTGCATGATGATCTTGTCAATCTTCAGTAAAAAGTGCGCTTCAATCTTTGGCCCATCATAGTGAAACACGTCTGATTCGTCCACGGTACATTCAAACACTTGCACCGATTCTTTGATGACCTCTGGGTACACCAATCCATCCTTTTTTCCTTCTTCCTCTCTTTCAGATGGCACCAAAGTAAAGATGCTCTCTGCTAGTTTCTCTTCGGTGGTTTCTCCGGGATAGCCCAACTCAACCGCATTTTTCAAGTATTCTTTATCGTATGGAATGAAGTTTAACGCAATGGTCTTCCGTGCTTTAATATTCCGCGCGGTATTGGATGAACTGCGGCTTATGAGCATCATGTAATGATCCTTGGATATGCCGAATGGGAAGCACAATGAGTAGGATCCAATGTTGGTCAATCCATTTTCCGACACCGTAGTGCACAACACCACCGGCATTGGGTAAAAGGACGATGTCTGATAGAAATTATCCAGGATACCTACGTCCACAAACTCTTTTTCCTCACTATTGAACCAATCGAACATGTTATTTGATATTTAGGTTTGGGGAAGCTTTAAGCCAGCCAACGATGCGCTCTACATCTGCATTGACCTTTGCCATTGATGACGCTCCGGTGATGCCATCGATGCCTTCCATGTGGGCAACACCATTGTCGGCTGTGGTTACCATAAACATGGTTACAGGATCAAACGAGTCGCCAACAAACGCTTCAACAGCGGGGTGCGGTTCCCATATTTGCCATGCATGAATAAGTAGAATGGCGTCCCAATCGCCTCTGTCGACTTCTGACAACAACATGGCATCAATCACTTTAATATAAACCTCGGAACCCTCAATTTCGAGAATTACGTCGGAAACCAGCGCGTCATTGAATTCGCTGCCTTGTGTTGCAATCAATAGCCTCTGATCGGTAACGTGGGTATTCACTTCATACGTTGACACGGGTTTCATCTGCAACAAACTGTTGTACCAAAGAATAAAGACACCGATGAACACCAACACCCCACTTCCTAAGCCAATAAATACTCTCTTCATTATTTTCTTCTTTCGATAAAACTACGGGAGCCTAATACAGCGCGAAATGACAACAATCAGGATCTGATGTATCAATAGATAGGTCGGGATGACTTATTCGAGGTATTTCTCATAACAAATCCAATTGCCCCAAGACCAGCAAGATTATAGTTTCGGATAAATCGACGCTCGAGTTAATAATCATAACATTGATGCTGGGTAATACAGCGTTCGCCGAAAACAGATTAGAGTAGGCCAATAAAAGAAGATAGAAAATGGAGCATGAGCACTTAGAGACGTTCAAAGCGGAGGCACAAGGAAACGGCTGGCCAACTAAAGTTGAGATTTCCAATAAAGAATGGAAAATTCAAATTGACGAACCTGTTGATGATGGCGGATCGAATTCCGGCCCCAACCCCATGCAATTCTTTACCGCTTCATTGGCTGGATGCCAAAACGAACAAGCGCAAGTTGTTGCCGATGAACTTTCATTGAGTATTGATCAGATCAACATTGCAATTGAAGTAGACCTAGACCTTTCTGGTTTCATGGGCATGGCTGATCATTCAAATGGCAGTTACAAGAGTGTGCGCCTTGATGCTGTGGTTCATGGCAATGTAACGGACGAACAAATACAAACCTTGGGACAAAAGGTGGATGCCCGCTGTCCAATCTTAGCTTTGTTGCGCACAAGCGGTTGCGAGATTGAAAGCAACTGGAGTAAAAACTAAAAGGCACCCACCATGGCCATAAAAATCGTCGTTCTTGCAGCATATGTTGCTATTCTGTTCCTAATCGGAATACTTGCCTCACGCAGAGTTAAGAGCATGAGCGACTATTATTTGGGTGGAAAAAAAATGGGCTTTTGGGCCGTTGCATTTTCTGCGCGGGCAACGGGTGAATCTGGTTGGCTATTAATCGGACTCACAGGAATGGGTGCAATGGCGGGCTATTCAGCATATTGGGTAGTTATTGGTGAACTACTGGGCGTCTACCTTTCCTGGCAATTTATGGCCAAACGCTTTAAACGGCGGTCTGACGAATACAAGGCGATCACCATTCCCGACTACCTCCAAAGTCACTTTAAATCATCCACGAACACGCTGCGCATACTATCGGCTTCGGTGCTGGTAGTTTTTGTTGTCATTTACGTAGCATCACAAATGGATGTGACTGGAATCGCCTTCCAATCCATGCTTGACATCGATTATCGAATTGGTGCGCTCATAGGTTTCGCTATTGTGCTGGTCTACATTTTCATAGGCGGTTTCGTGGCCGCGGTCTGGTCGGATATGTTCCAGGGAGTATTAATGTTTTTTGGATTGGTTCTACTCCCAATTGTTGTTTGGTTCTCGATGGACCATGGAGCTGGTGTTACGGCAGGATTGAACGCCATAGACCCTACCTTAACTCAAGTATTGGGCAGAAGCGATGACGGATGGATGAACGCGTTTACCCTTCTCGGATTCTCCATGATTGGGCTTGGCTTCTTAGGATCACCGCAGGTTTATGTGCGCTTCATGTCCATTTCAAGCGAACATGAGATAGACAAAGGAAAGTGGGTCGCCTTGCTTTTCACGCTTCTTACAGATGCTGCAGCGGTAACCATTGGCATCCTTGCTCGCATCTATTTCACCACTGAAGGACAAGATCCCGAGACTGTATTGGGTACCGGCGGAGAAAATGTATTGAGCATGATTACCAACGAATTCTTGCCCACCATTTTGGTGGCCATATTTATCGCCATCGTGCTTTCGGCCATTATGTCGACCATCGATTCCCTTTTGATTCTCGCTTCGAGCGCAATAACCAGAGACTTCTATCAAAAGATAATTAGACCTGATTTGAAAGATGAGGACTTAACTAAATTTTCAAGGCTGGTTACGGTATCGATGGCGTTGGCAGCACTTGGTATAGCCATTCTACTTTATAACCTATACCCCGATCGCCAGATTTTTTGGATTATGATCTTTGGATGGTCTGGCATTGCAGCCACCTTCTGTCCGGTTATTATTTTATCTCTTTTCTGGCCAGGCTATTCTGAAAAAGGGGCAATTGCATCTATGATTACCGGTTTTGCATCTGTGATGCTGTTCAAATTTGTGGTGACAGAAATTGAAGGAATCGGCGCCTATTTTGTAGAGCTGGATGTATTGGCACCATCGTTTGCACTGGCCATGATTGTTGGCTACATCGTTTCAAAAATCTATCCCCCGAAAGCCGAAAGTCCATCCGAAGCACTTCCTGAGTCCCCAGATTAAAACGCCAGACATTTAGGATTTAGGCACCCTTTTCAGACACCTCTGAGATTGGAATTATGGCTGGGTTATTTGCTACAAACTCTTCTACTACCTTAAAGAAATTCAGAATATCTTCCTTCTTGTTGGTAGCATTGATTGTCACCAATCTCACAAACGTATCCTCATTAAACGATCCAAAGCCAACGACAGTGACTTGGTGTTCGTACAGTAGATTACACAATATTTTTGGATCAATATTCTTGTAGTTAAAACAGATTGAAATTGACTCATCCTCGCTATACAAGGTGTAGTCATTATTACCTCTAATATATTCTCGGGCAACGTCTGCCAGATAGAACTGATGATCTACAATATCGGAAAGTCCTGATGTGCCAACCGATTTCCACAATGTCCAAAACTTCAATGCGTCATTTCTTCTTCCACACTGAAATGAGGTCTTACCAAGGTTGAAATCGTCACCATCTGTTTGGTAGAGATAATCTGCATCGTTGCTGAATGAGTCGTAGAGATACTTCTTATCGTTGACTAAGATAATGGAGCACGTCATTGGTGTACCCAGCATTTTGTGCGCATTATAACTAAAGGAGTCTGATCTCTCGACCCCCTTTACCAAATGCTTTTTGCTTTCGCTAAAGACCACTGGCCCCGAGTATGCTCCATCTACGTGCAACCACACGTCGTATTTCTCTGAAATGTCGGCGATCTGGTCTATTTGATCAAATGTTCCCAAGACTGTTGTGCCTGCCGTAGCGTTTATGAATGTCGGAGTCAGGCCATTGTTCAAGTCAAGCAATATTTGCTCCTCCAATTTCTGAGGTATCATTCGGCCGCTTGAATCCGCCTCAATATAGCGCACGTTACTGCGCCCTATTCCCGCAAAACTTGCGTTCTTGGCATTCGAGTAATGAGACTCTTTCGACGTATAGATCACGAGGGGTTTTGAAGCACCATTCATCTTAAAACCTGGATCCTTTTTATCTCTGCCCATTATTAAGGCCATGTAGTTGCTCATGGAACCTCCGGTTGGGAATGTGCCATTGCTATGCGGGCCGTATCCAACTATTTCGCAGGACCGTCGGATGATTTCTTGCTCTATTCCAACTTGCGGTCCGGCTACCTTGTAGGTATACATGCTGTTGTTCAGCATCACCGCCAATAGATCGCCCAAAATAGCCTTGCTCTGTCGGCCTCCAAAAAGCTGATTGAAAAATAAGTTTGTGGCCGTTTTTGGCGTCGCGACGAGCACATCCTTTATGGCTGATTTGAATTCCGCCTCGAGCATTGGTGCATCGTTTAAGGAAAGATCGATGGTATCGTAAAGCTTTGAGGCTTCAATTCGATCGGCAACTGGGTGGATTTTCTCTTCGTTTAGTAATACCTCAACGAGCTCGTTGAATAACATTAAGTCACTGCTTAATTCAGACATTTTTGGTGTGTTGGTAGTCGTTAATGAGATGCTATTGCCAAGACTCTATCCTCTAACATATCCCTACGTACTAATGTTCGATTTTGAGACTGTAAATATTACGATTCTATATTCAACCGTTTAGTGGACCTCTGATATATCAAAAATGTAGTTCTCTCGGTGAAAATTCTGGACTGGACTGCAATGCATCTGCGCGGAAAATGCTAAAATGAAACAAGAGGTGCATAAATGGTATGCAAATCAATCCAATTAGACTTAGTTGAGTAAACTAGTATACGTGCATCTCATAGAGTATATAATATCGTTTTATCTTTCCAAGCCGTTTCTTACTGGTATGAATTACGGAGGATTCAAACTGAAGAACAAACTTTGACTCAGAAAAATGCAACCATGGCAAACGTGACACACTTAGACCAATCCGTATTCAACTTCCTTAAGGACCTTGAGAAAAACAATAACCGCGATTGGTTTGCAGAAAACAAGCCCAAATACGTTCTCGCGCATACCCATTTCAAGGCACTTGCGGAAGAGATAAACGAGGGCATGCACAAGCAAGACAACATTGAGAAAATGAAATTGTTTCGCATCTATCGAGATGTGCGGTTTTCAAAAAACAAGGCCCCATATAAGAACAGTTTCTCTGGCGGATTCAGCAGAGCAACCAAGGCACTTAGAGGTGGCTATTACTTCCATTTACAGCCGGGAGGCAATTCCATGGTTGGTGGTGGATTTTGGGGGCCAGAAGCATCTGATCTGAAGTTAATTCGCGACGATATTGCCAGTGATTCCTCGCGGCTTCGAGAGATCATTAACTCGACTAGTTTCAAGACTCACTTTGGCGAATTAGGTGGTCAGCAATTGAAGACAGCTCCGAAGGGCTTTCCAAAGGATCATCCTGATATCGATTTATTGCGTTACAAGTCGTTTGTGGTCTCGAAGCATTTTACGGACAAAGAAGTCTTAAGCCCGGGGTTTGCCGGGGAAGTCTTGAAGTACTTCGCAGCCACGCGGCCCTTCTTCGATTACATGAGTGAGGTCTTGACAACGGACAGCAACGGCGTTTCCACCATTGATTGATGTCGTCATTCGAAAGAATGAACATAGGTCAGTGCTCTGAGTTGTTCGTGTAATTACTACAACTATGCAGCGGCCTCTACCTCTGCCGACTTCGCCTTTCGATATACATAGGAGAAGAAGATGTTTCGCTTGCCAAACCGAACTTGCTTATCGGAGTTATTAAACTTGATGAAAACGTTCTTCGGCACACCAAAATACTCATAGACGCTGCCATCATTGAACGTAATTTCGAGCATAATGCCTTTGTGTTTATAATCGTAAATACCCGCTTCAGAAATCGTTTGCGTGTATTCCTCTAGCGTAGCCTCTCTGGTTTCAGGCGCAATGCTCACCAAAAAATGATATCCATCGATGATGCGTCTACTCATTGCCTCCGCTTCGCTTGCCTTTTCATCGCTATCCTGAAACTTATCAGGATGCCATGTCTTTACTAAGTTTCGATACTTGGTCTTTAGATCAGCAAGAATGAGGTCGTTCTCTATTTCGAAGAGCTTTTTGTATTCGTTTATACGTTTCATGGCCGATGGGATTTAGTTCGATTAATGCAACATCCTTGTCAAAAGGCGCGCGAAGGTATAGTATCGATTCATCATAATTTGAAAAGCGTTGGTCAATGTCTCATATCCATGCGGATTCAAACAACGAATGGTTCGGTCAATGGGATCGAAACAAATCCTCCTACAACACTTTTATAAAAGATTAAAATAATGGACATTGCCGACCTATCTAAAGGCGAAATCATGGAAGACAAGAAAGTGCTTAACTACATTAAAGATGTAATCGAAAACATGCCATCAGACTGGTTCAATCTAACTACGCATCGATTAGATATTTATAATGAAGCATTGGCAAAAACTGAGTTTATTGAGCAGTTTGAACTTCTATTTGACAACAATGACGCCTCACCTGCAGCTCTAAATGGACTGCCAACCGCTTATGACTACATAAGATTAGGCCATCCGCTATCCTCTATTCTAGAGTGGGTGATTGCTACCTTAAATAATCAGAACCCAAAAAATGTAATCAGTTTTTCATCCAAGACGATTCCAATTTTAGCAATTCTCAGAAAGAATGTATTAGATCATAAAAACACCAAAATCGTATACACAGGAGACTTACCTGAGTGTTTTGACGCGGATTTACTGCGCAACATATATGGCTACCAGTTCGAGTTGGATTGTGTGGAGAACGCCACAGACATTGGAACGTTTGATGGCAGCACCATATTCGTTTCACATCAGGATGAAATGAATGCAATTGACCTCAACCCAAACATTGACTTTTTCATCGGTCTTCATTCACACCTAGGAAGCATTCTATTGGTCAATGATGCACGAAATGAAAGCTATGTCTCAGAAATTCAGCACGTAAGAAGACGAGAAACAATAGCAATGACACCAGCAAACGCGCTTGATGCCCTAAAGCTACTCATCGACAAATCTTCTGTTCACATCATTAAGAGCGATGTGCAAGGAAACAAAGCGCTTGTCCTAAACTCAATTAAAACCATAACAGGAACAAGTACAACACCACTAGTTGCATCAAGCGGGCTCTCCATGCAATACGCCATAATGATGGGACTCATTCATGATGCGCTTTTGGAGCATAAGGGAAAGGCGATCAAAATTGTTGTGCCACCCAACTGTTACGGAGGAACAAACGACCAGGCACGGCGTGTTGCCGCTTGTATTGAAAACGTGGAAGTAGTGGATTTACCCGTTGATGGAGATCACGACATGGTTCAAAGCATCGACATTGTATTAAATCAAATAGCAAACGAGGATGCCATCCCCTATATCATCGCTGAAATCCCAACCAACCCGAGGGTTGAGGTTCCAGATCTCATTAACCTAAAAGAGACATTAAGTGCACCCCGTAAAACTGCCAGCGGTGAACTCGCCATCGACCCGGTGTTTATTTTAGATCAAACCTTCTGCCCCAATGTTCTCTTTTTAGGAGAAGGTGAAATACTCTCGACAGTCCGAACCATTTCATATGTGAGTGGTTCAAAGTTCCCTAGCGGAGGACAGTGTACTGCTGGATACTGTGTTGGAAACACAAAAACGGAAGCATTGATGGAGAGAATAGAGCAACATCTCATATTATGTGATAACGCGGCTCGAAACCTTCAAATGGGAATTCTTGCCAAGCAATTGCCCTCTATGAATCAAAGAATTGCGGATGCCTATGTCAATACACGCGAATTTGTGAACTTCATCAATGAAGCCTTGCCAGAAGCTAAGATCAATTTTGTTTCGGAAGAATTGGCCGCGGAAGGTTTTACGCCCTCAGTGTTTTCATTGGATCTCCCAACCAAGGGTAATTCGGATGAAGAAAGAGAAGCATATAAACGAGAACTCAACCATAAGTTGATCGGCTTAATGATTTCGGAAATCCCAAACGAAAGCAAGTACTGCGTGAGCTATGGACAGCTCAGCGGTTGTTATTGGACGATACCCGCCACATCCACACAAGGGACAACGAAAGAAGGAGATAAGGATTACATAGCCCGTGTGGCTGTGTCGCCAAATTTGGATCTAGAACATCATAAAAAGGTCTTTTCAGATTTCGTTGCGTCAATTTAAAAACCTTTAGATGCTATGCGTCTTTCGATTTTTCAAACACAATCTTTCTAGTAATAAACATTATTAGCGCTGTGTGTTACAATACCCAGACTCCAATCAGATAAATGGAAACTAACAAAGAAAAAGGCCAGCTAAGCAAAGCCCAGATTGATCAATGCATCTCCATTCTGGAAACGCTAAATAGCGATACGGACCAAATATTTGATATTCCAAAAGATCTTAGAATTGAGCTCCTGACTCAAGCTGGACGATTGTCACGACCGCAAAAGCATGAGTTGAAACGACGTAAAAAAAGCGCGAAGAAAAAAGCTGAAAAAGCTGCTGCCACGCAGGACAAGCAAGCACGGAATAACACAGGGATAAGAAGCGCGCGAGACGCCTCCATTTTTGTGGCGCCAAAAATGATAGCTCCCACGAATGGGCAAGCAACTCCTGCAGCCAGAACTGTGGCCCCGAGGGAATGTTACGTGTGTAAAGAGCCTTTTACGACCCTACACCACTTCTACGACGCCATGTGTGAAAACTGCGGCGACTTCAACTACGCCAAGCGTTTCCAAACAGCCGATCTCACGGGACAGGTAGCGCTTGTAACGGGCTCACGACTTAAAATCGGCTATCACATTACCCTCATGATGCTGCGTGCTGGAGCAACGGTGATTGCCACCACTCGATTTCCAGTGGATTCGGCTCTTCGCTTTTCTAAAGAAGCTGATTTCGAATCCTGGGGACATCGTCTTAAAATCCATGGCCTTGACCTACGACACATACCCAGTGTGGAGATATTCTGCAACTATATTGAGCAGCAATACGACAGACTGGATGTGTTGATCAACAATGCCGCACAGACCGTGCGACGGCCCGCTGGTTTTTACCACCATTTGCTGGAAAACGAGGAACGCTCTTTTTCTGATTTACCCGCCTCCGCAAAAACTGTCCTATCCGATCATGAAAGGTGTTTAAATGAGTTGGGAGCAATCAGTTCTTTGGTAGAAGATCAGAACAAAAACCTACCGGTAAGCTGGCACGGCAAGCAAATTGGCATTGGGTTGAGTGCTTCGGCCAAACTATCTCAAATAGCGTACACCATTGATCAATCGCTTGCAAGTGAGGAGGTATTCCCAACCGGCAAAATGGATGCGGACTTGCAACAAGTTGATCTGAGAAAGACGAACAGCTGGCGGCTAAAACTTGGCGAGGTTCATGCAAACGAGATGCTCGAAGTACAGCTCGTAAATTCGGTTGCCCCTTTTGTGCTTTGCAACCGTCTAGTGCATCTTATGAAAAAAGAGAACACGGGCATGAAGCACATTATCAACGTTTCTGCGATGGAAGGAAAGTTCCACAAATATCACAAGGAGTCGCGCCATCCGCACACCAATATGGCTAAGGCCGCCCTGAATATGATGACGCTTACCTCATCCTCGGATTTTGCGAAATATGGGATATACACCAACGCGGTAGATACGGGTTGGGTAACCGATGAGGATCCGATCGCGTTGGCCACAAAGAAAGAGGAGCTCCATGATTTTCAACCGCCCTTGGATATTGTAGACGGCGCTGCGCGGGTTATGGATCCTCTGTTCGATGGTATAAATACCGGCAAACATTGGTGTGGGAAATTCCTGAAAGACTATAGACCAACAAGTTGGTGATGAGACAGTCGCAAAATTCTAGAGTGAATATTTACCTTTCAGATCTCCTTTCTTCAGCGATCAAGGATTACGCACAAAGGACAATAGGAACAAAATAGCATATGACAAATAGTGATGTAATACGCCGCGTACGGTATCTCTTCGACTTTAGTGATGACCAAATGATCGCGCTTTTTAAGTTAGCCGATCACAATGTTTCGAGAGCAGATGTGAGTAACTGGCTAAAGCAAGAAGGAGATCCTTTGTTAGTTGAAATCAGTGACAGAGAATTGGCCGTTTTCCTCAACGGACTGATCATTGAAAAACGGGGGAAAAGAGAAGGTCCTACCCCACCACCAGAAGTTAATTTGAGCAATAACATGATTCTTCGAAAGATGAAAATTGCATTGAACTTCACCACAGATGACATCCTAGCCCTTTACGCCTCCATCGATAAAAAAATAGGCAAGCATGAGTTGAGTGCTTTTTTCCGAAATCCTAAGCACAAATCATACAGACCTTGTATGGATCAGTATCTCAGAAACTTCTTTAACGCCTTGCAATCGAAATTCGATAACAAACTCGGTCAATACGTAGTGGAGAAATAGTCTTGAGGCAACCAGACAAGCTACATCTCAATGTTATTCACGTTCTCGAATGGAGGCGGAATATTAGCAGGATCTTCTTCGATAATCTGTAAAAGGTCTCTGCTAATCCCTCTTGAAATGTTTGAAATAGGCACATCATTCGGTGAACCTTCGAATGGATTTTCTCCGGCCAATCCAATCCGAAGCATGGTGTTAAATACCCAGATCACAATTACGGTAAATGGAATGTTTAACCAAACGAAATATTCTCCGATAAAGGGATTAGCATCTGCAATTTTCACTCCCATACCCGCGAAGGCAGGAATAATTGCCATTGGCAACAACCACATGAATATGTGCACGAAATGGTAGCCAATGCTACCATATTGTTTTGGGTACGGGAAGTTCTTGATTCGCTCAGCCTTTCCTTGCTGAGCCGTAAGCTCTTGTAGTATTTGCTGAAGATTCAATAAGGTGAAATCCCAAAATATCTTCTCATCGGTTAGGGCCCTCAAGTGTTTAGATTGGAGGCTCATGATTGCATTTGGCTTGTGGTCTTTGGTCATTACATAGGCATATTCCTCCTCCGATAAATAGGGCTTCAATTCATCCTTGATTGGTGTGGTAAACTCAGGAACGTTGTATGAGAATGTCTCCTTTGCATGAATGCTTTCGTAGGATGCCTCCCATGTTTTCTTGGTCCGCATAGCGTATCGCAATGCGGTTAACCATGCAATGTGTCGTTTGGTGATAGCTCTGAGTGCGGCTGATTCGTCTTTTTTTGCCTCGACATTGTGGACGTAAAAGCTGTCTTTGACTGTAATAATCAAAGACCTGGATGAATTTACAATACCGCCCCAGATCTTTCGGGCCTCCCAAATTCTATCATAGGCTGCATTGTTTTGAAAACCAACCATAAAGGCGACGGCGGTGCCAATTAGCCCTACTGGTGTTAATGGAACTTGCAACCATTTAATTCCGATTAATTCATACAGTATTGTGAATATTGTGGCGAGGACAGTGAAGAAAATAAGTTCTCTTTTTGTCCAAACAAGTACGCTCTTAAAGGGGAATCTTCTTTGTATATACATAGAGGCTAAAAATAAAAGAATCGCGGTTAGGCTAACATGGTTCAAGAGATGCCTATGCATTTGTTTCAAGTGGTCCAACGTTTTCGAAAATGCCGTTGACTTAAAGTTTGAAACTCTATCTTTCAAATCCAGATTCCCTCTTCAAACTTTTGAGTCTCAAACTTTGGATTCACGAACTAAAAGGAATTAAACAAACAACACAGAACACCCAACTATGAACCGATCCATTAAATCCTTAACAAGTGTCTTAGCCATAACAATCAGCCTTGCCTTTACATCTGGAATAGATGAAGGTGTTGACATCACTTATGGCGTTTCTGAGAGTGACCCTTCGGGAATTGAACTTCATCTAACAAAGAACTTCGAGTTTACATACCAAGATTTTTCCAACCCAGACGACAAGATTCAAGTTCAAGGCACTTATACAATGAAGAATGAAAAGATTGAGTTGGTGAGCGACACAGACGAGGTCAAATTCCACAACAAATGGACACTGTCTGATAGCAGGATGAAGGCAAAATCAAGAAAAGGAATCTCATTCTATTCTCTGCACAAGTTGTAATAGTTGGATTCGATTAAGATGCCTTTCTTAATCTTCAAAGGACAATCTCGGCCACCAATTGAAGTGATCATTAACTAGATTGCGATTGTTGTTCGCAAGCGCTCGAAGGGAGTTCCGAATCAAGATCATACGGCATTATCTGCCATTACTACGCTCGTTGAAAATTGACGGACTGATAACTATCAGATACTGAATTGCGTACAATCAGCAGCAAACAGTAGCCTTTGCATGTGTTCCTTCCTAAATTTATTGGTGTTAATGAACGAATCTAAACATCTAAAAACCCAGTAAATGAAAAAGCGAACGCCCGTTTCAAAAATCATGTCAACCGACGTTGCATCGGTAAACATTACCCAGTCGATCAAAGACGTAAGTGAATTAATTGAGGCTCGAAATATCCGACACGTTCCAGTAGTTTCTGGCGATGAGGTGATAGGAATGATGAGTAAAACCGACCTTCAAAAAATCAGTTTTGTTAATAACACGGATGGAGACAATGTTTCTACCGCCATGTACGATATACTGAGCATTGAACAAGTGATGACGAAAGACTTGATGACTGTTCAATCTTCCGACACCATTCATCGTGTGGCGGATATCCTATCTGAAAATGAATTTCATGCCCTGCCTGTGGTTGAAGAAAAAAAGCTTGTCGGCATTGTTACAACAACCGATCTAATCAAGTATTTGGTAGAGCAGTTCTAACCAAGATAAACCGTAATTTGAATGCAAAAAAGGCCCAACAACAGGGCCTTTTTTGTCGTCGAATATGCATTTCCAGCGCTCGACAATCCGAGGATAAATCAGAACAGAAAACTGGGTATTGAGTAGATTGTCGGCCTAAATGCTTTTTACACATTTCAGTTCAGAACAATTCACCCCATTAATCCTTAGTGGGATAATTCTGATTTGCTCGGTCATCTTCTTTAAAAAGAGGTCGAATTTGGGAATCGGGTTATTGTTTATCGGCACCCTTTGTCTTGGGTATTTCATCGCAAACTTAGATCCATTCTTACATATTTGGGACGAACAATACCACGCATTGGTGGCGAAAAACCTTGCAGAGAACTTCCTAAAACCTTTGCTCTATTCGGACCCCGTCCTGGACTACAACTACAAGCACTGGCCTGGAAACCACGTTTGGCTGCACAAACAGCCATTGTTTTTGTGGCAAATCGCAGTAAGCATAAAGCTCTTTGGAACGACCGAGTTTGCCGTTCGATTTCCAAGTATTATAATGCATGCTATTATCCCCCTTTTCATTTACCGTATCGGGAAAATTGCGATTAACAAGGACGTTGGTTTCTATGGCGCCCTGTTGTTCGCCACGGCATACTTTCCGCTCGAATTAGTGGCCGGCAGGTTTTCTACAGACCACAACGACGTTGCCTTTTTATTCTACGTCACGGCGTCTTTCTGGGCGTGGTTTGAATATACCCGAACAGAGCATAAATACTGGCTCATTCTGATCGGTTTGTTTAGTGGGTGTGCTGTTCTTGTAAAATGGCTGATGGGACTGTTGATTTACGTGATTTGGGCATTCCAGACAACAATTATCAAATCTCCGAGAGCGACCAGAATTCGATCTTACGTATCCATTGTTTTATCGGGCTTAATCAGTATAGTCATCTTTCTTCCTTGGCAGATCTATGCTCATTTGAACTACCCAAAGGAGGCGTCATACGAAGCTGAACTCAACTCCAGACACATGTTTGAAGCCGTTGAAGATCATTTTGAGACAACCTTGTATTACTTCACCAATGGCCTAAACCACATCTATGGTTCTGGAGATCTTGTTCCATTTATTATTCTCTTGGGAGTTATCCTATTTGTGATCAACGTTCAAAACAAAGGTCATCAAGTTTTCGTGGTTTCTGGAATCGTGTTCGTATACCTTTTCTACACGTTTGCCCGGACCAAAATGGTTTCGTTCCCCATCATCGTTGCGCCATTTGTTTATCTAGGACTAGGGTATTTGATTTACGCCGCGTTGGCGAGAATGGAAAGGGCAATTAAAGTCGTTCCAATTATTACGTTTATAGCCATCGTTGCTCCATCGTTCGTTGCTTTCACTGTGCTTAATTTGTCCAAAATTCAGAACACGCACACGATGTGGAAACCTCATGATAATGGGAACAGAATGGGCGAATTGGCTGAGATGAGTTTTGTCCGCTCACTTGACCAGCGCTTAAAAGGAGACGCACATGTAATATTTAATGCCTCCATAACCCAAGATGGCCATATTTCCATGATGTATTTTACAGATCATGTCGTGTATGGCTTTATTCCCAACAAGTCGGAAATAGCCCAAGTGAAATCGAAAAACAGGCAAATTGCAATCCTTAACTTAGGGAACCTTCCGGCGTTTATTAAGAATGACTCAACCATAAAAATTTTGGATGTGAAGGATAAAGAGCTTCTCACCATAAATCCGCTTGTGCATTAATATAGCTGGACTTTTTTATATTTTACCGCCTCCAATAATTTTCGCCTACTGAATGAATATTACTAAAACGCCTAGAACGGGCTGGAAGGGAATTACCTCGCATTGGCGATCCGATTTTCTGGCAGCCATCAGTGTGTCTTTAGTGGCTCTACCGCTTGGTCTTGGAGTCGCGGCCGCATCTGGCGCCCCTCCTATTTCGGGACTGATATCCGCGATCATCGGAGGCATTGTGGCCACCTTATTTAGGGGAAGTCATTTGGCCATTAACGGTCCTGCAGCAGGGCTGATTGCCGTCATTCTATCGTCCATTTACTCCTTAGACGATGGTTCTGGCAACACTTTGAATTATGTTCTCGGTGCCATATTTATTGCTGGTTTGATACAGGTCTTGCTTGGATTGATGAAGCTTGGACGTTTTGCGGAGATCATCCCATCTTCCGTCATTCAAGGCATCATGGTAGCCATCGGCATCATTATATTTTCTACACAGATTCATGTCGGCATGGGCACCCATCCAAAGGGCACGGGAACCATCGCTTTGCTCAAGGAAGTTGCGGTACAATTACCCAATATTCATCCCATCATATTTGGTATCACTTTAGTCAGCATCATTCTGTTAGTGGTCATACCCAAGATCCAATCTCGCGTATCCCACTATTTCCCTGCTTCACTCTGGGTTCTTGCAGTTTCCATAATTGCAGCTTACGTGTTCGACTTCTTCGAGCCACATACCATTGAGCTGTTTGGGAACAGCTATGCGATTGGGCCCCAAAACTTGATCGAACTTCCCAACAACTTGATAGACGCCATCATCTATCCAGACTTTAGTAGAATTGGCGATTACCAATTCTGGATAGCCGTTATTTCCATCTGTTTAATTGCCTCGATACAAACCTTGGCCATGGCCAAAGCGGTGGACAAACTTGACCCGTACAAACGAAAATCTGACCTCAACAAAGAGCTTATTGGAATGGGGCTCGCTACCGCGATTTCTGGAGCCATTGGAGGACTTCCAATCATAACAGTAATTGTGCGCAGCACGGTCAATGTCAACAACAACGCGATGACGAAGTGGTCGAATTTTTACCACGGTCTTTTAATCATTCTCTTTTTGTTTCTCTTGGCACCTGTGATCCAGATGATACCAATTGCGGCCTTGGCAGCAATTCTGATTTACATCGGCTTTCGATTAGCCTCGCCATCTGTATTCAGCAAAACGTACAAACTCGGGATGGAGCAGCTCCTGTTCATGGTCGTCACCATTGTGATCACTCTAAACTCGGACTTATTATGGGGCATACTGGGAGGTAGTGTGTTTGCCCTCATGGTACATGTGCTTCTGTCAAGAATGCCAGCTAGAGATTTTTTCATTGCCCTGTTTTCGGATAAATCAAAATTGGAGATGACAAAGGAAGGCCATTATGATTTTCAGATTGATGGAGTGGCCAGCTTCCTTACAATTCCGAAGCTCAGCAAAATCATGGAACCGATTCCATTAGGCTCAAATGTCACAATTGATCTTTCAAGTACCCGGTTGGTGGGCATGACAGTGATGGAATTTTTGATTGATTTCATTCGTCTGCAAAAGGATGCTGGAGGCAATGTGATGATTACGGGATTGGATTCACACGTGCAGTCGTCCACGCACAATCGAGCCCTGAAAATCTCCCTGAACAGCTATGTAGCAAAGTTATCGCCGCGACAAGTTCGAATGAAAAACCTAGCAGAGGAGCAGGGTTATCAGTTTACAAGCCAAGTCGATTGGAACACATCTTACTTCAAGAATTTCCACTTTTTCAAGATACGAGCCATCGAGCGAAAATCCAATGCGTTGAATGGGAAATACGCAGATTTAGGAATGAATTGGGAAATTGCCGATGTTACCTTCAGCGAAGGCGCTGCATTTAACGCCGAGGTATTCAACACGACAGTCATGGTGTTGAAACTGAATAAAAACATCCCGCTCTTTTCCTTAGAAAAGGAAGGCGTTTTTGAAAAAATATTCGACCGGATCATGGCATTGACGGGCTATCGAGACATTGATTTCACGATGTACAATGACATCTCCAAAGAGTTTTTGGTAATGGGAAGAAACGAAAGCGCGGTTCGAGCCTTTTTTAGCGACGAGGTTGTGCGATTCATGGAAACCCATCAACTTTATCATTTGGAGAGCAATGGCGAGGCGTTGTTGATTTTTGAAAAAGTCAAGTTGGCCAGAACGGACGAAACAATGGAACTAATAAACTACGGAAAGGAGTTGGGCAAGCTACTCAATGCTCAACCTTAGGATTGGAAACGCCCGGCAGTAATGGATTGGTGTTGAACGAAACACCTCATTCTCAAAGGATACCGAGTCAGTTAAAATATGGAACCATCCGTAACATATATCCACTCAGAGAAAGTCAGCCTAATTTCAAGGTTATTGCAATTCATGTTCGCGCTTTTTGGGGTGAAAAAGGGAGGGGATTTGACAAAAGCTGCACATCAGTCCACGTCCGCGCAGGTTCCGACTCCTGTTCCTAAATCGATTGCTAAAAACTACAATGTTCGATGCTCAGCCAAACATGCTCGACCTACTTGGACAATAAGCCCTAAGGAAAACGCCTCAGATAAGGTTATCCTCTACCTGCATGGTGGTGCATATCTTTTCACAATTAAGCAGTATCACTGGAACTTTGCAGCCGAACTTCTCGCGAAAACAAATGCGACGATAGTCATACCCGATTACCCGCTGGCTCCAGATTCGAGCTGTGAAGATGCTATTGATTTTATTGGACATATATATGAAGAATTGCTGGGCACCTTCGGATCAAGGAACATTGTCTTAATGGGAGATTCTTCAGGAGCCGGCCTTGCACTGGGGTTTGCCATGACATTGAAAAACGACCGCATTCTTCGACCAAGTCAGATCATACTACTCTCTCCTTGGCTAGATGTAACCATGACTAATGAGGGAATTATGGAAGCGGACAAAAATGACAAGGTACTTGCCATAGAACCGCTTCGACTTGCGGGAAAGCTTTTTGCGGGCAAACTTGATTTGAAGGACTATCGTGTAAGTCCGATCTATGGAGATCTTTCTGGATTGGGACAGGTTTCAGTCTTTATCGGAACGCACGATCTTTTTATTGCGGATTGCAGAAAATTCAAGACGCTGTGTGATTCCTCAGGCGTGCATATTAACTATTTCGAGTATCCAAAAATGTTTCATGGTTGGTTCATTGTAAAAAGCTTGAAAGAAGCTACCGTCGCTGTGAATCAGATTAGCTCACTAATAACTAATGAATCTGTGATAAAGAGGAGCCAAGTCAATGAATAAGATTTGCATCATCGGAGCCTCGGGCAAGCTTGGGGTCTATATGGTGAAACACGCCCTTGCCAGAGACTATGAAGTGGTTGGTGTTTGTCGCAAGAAGAGCGTGGACAAACTAGATGAGTTCAAGGACAGAATTACAATTGTACCTGGAGCGACAAACGATCGTAATGTGATTAAGAAAGCTGTGGAAGGCTGCGATGGGGTTCTTACCGTGCTGGTTCCATGGGGCAATAACCAATACTCCTCTGGAACTGCCAAAGCCGTTCTCGACTTTGCAAAAGAAGGAGCGCGCTTGGTGTTTTCTTGTGGATGGCACATTTCGCAAGATGGGAAAGACGTGTATTCAACATCCTTTAAAAGAAAGCTCAGAATGGCCACTTGGGTCGGGAAGTTCTTTCGTGTGGTAGATATTTACGATCAAGAAATGGCCACACGTCTCATTTTCAATGGTAAGTCGAGATGGACGGTGGTCAGAGGAAGCGATCTCGAAGAAGGAGAAAGCCAAGGTTTACCGATGTGGAGTGCACATGTTGGTGATCCAATTCTTGATAGTAATATTACACGTAGGATAGATTTCGCCCTTTTTATGGTAGAAGCCTTGATAAGCGATGACCTGATACATAAATCCCCAGCAATTGTTGGATGTCAAACGTCCTCGGCGCTTGCCTTCACTTCTAATTGAACAAAATCTTAATCCAATAAAATCTCAAGACAATGAAAACAATGACATGTAACCAATTAGGTGGTGCTTGCGACTTAAAATTTCAGGCTGAATCATTTGACGAAATTGCTGAACTAAGCAAGAAACATGGAATGGAGATGTTTCAAGCCGGCGATGAAGACCACCTTAAAGCAATGATGAAAATGAAAGAGCAGAAGTCGGCTCCCGGAGCTATGGCGGAATGGCTTGATGGTAAGCGGAAAGAGTTTGACGCATTGCCTGATTAGGATCAGCAATAAAGGCTGATCAAATGGTAGATTGTTGTTGATTTCGGGGATCTTTTCGCACGGATCGCTGTGATTATAACCGCCCTACCACTCAATAATCAGCTTCATTTACACACAAGCACCGTCATCTGTGTTTCGTGACGTTTATAGTAGTAGTTTTGCGGCTTATAAAAATATATTATGAGTAACGGAACAGTAAAGTTTTTCAACACCTCTAAAGGTTTTGGATTTATCACACCAGACGAAGGTGGAAAGGATGTGTTTGTACATATCAACGAAATTACAGGAGACCTCAACGAGGGAGACAAAGTAAGCTACGAAGTAGAGGAGAGCCCAAAAGGCTTGAACGCTATAAATGTCACAAGAGAATAATAAAACGTTAGTTTTTGACATCGAAAGCCTATCAAATTGATAGGCTTTTTTTATGCCCAATAATTTGGACCTACGCGCTACAAACCTAGCAAGCAAGCACGCACAGCTCCTACTCGATTTATATGCACTTTAGCAAATACTTTGTGAATATAACGGCAAACTAAAATGAAAGAAAAAGAGATTACCCGAAATGGAGAAGGCACCAACTATAACTACTCCCAAGATCATTGTTTCATAAAGCTGTCCTCCAAGAAGACAAACGGTGAATTATGCTTTGTCGAGGATAAAATTAAACCTGGGTTTTTCTTGCCTCGGCATCACCACAAGATAATGACCGAGGTGTTTTACATGCTTGAAGGTGAACTTGAACTGATCTTCGACGACGAAAGCATCACTTGCCTTCCGGGAGACACGATTACCGTTCCGCCGAATGTTTGGCATGCAGCCAAGTGCGAAAAGGGAGGTAAGATGCTGACCATATTCAAAAACGGGCAGTTTGATCAATACCTAGAGAAATTGTCGACGATGTCTGACAGCCAGTTTGCAGATGAAGCGTTGATGAAATCAATCTCAGCCGAATTTGACATTTACGAAGAGTAGAAGCCAAAACAACACTTGAACTAAAAGTCAATTTTAAATCATTGAAAGACTTCCTACTTCTTACTCCCCCATTTACGCAGCTCAACACACCTTATCCGGCTACAGCCTATCTTAAAGGTTTCTTGAACACGAAAGGCTATAGCTCCTTTCAAATGGATTTAGGAATTGAAGTAATTCTTGAACTCTTCAGCGCTAAATGCCTCGACCACATTTTTAACACGGCAGTTGAAAACGATTCGGTTCAATCTGAAAACGCGCAGCGCATATATACTTTACGCGCCGATTACATTCAAACCATAGATCCTGTTGTACAGTTTCTACAAGGAAAGACTCCCATCCTTGCCAGACAAATCTGTACTGGCAATTTCTTACCTCAAGCTTCGCGCTTCCAGCAACTAGATGAGCTTGAATGGGCTTTTGGATCCATGGGCATTCAAGATCAAGCCAAACACCTGGCAACACTATACCTCGAGGATATTTCAGATTTCATAACCGAGTGCATCGATGCAAACTTTGGCTTCAGTCAATATGCCGAGCGGCTTGGAAGAAGCGCCAGCAACTTTGACGAAATACATGCGCTGCTTGAGGAAGACCTGAATTACATCGATTCAATTTCTGTCAAAATCCTAGCGCAACGTCTTCAGGAACACGCACCCAAACTTGTGTGTATTTCATTGCCTTTCCCAGGTAATTTATTCAGCGCCTTTCGCTGCGCTCAGTACATTAAACAGCACCACCCCAACATCAAGGTGGCCATGGGTGGCGGTTTTCCAAATACGGAGTTGCGATCACTCACTGAGCCACGTGTGTTCGACTTCGTTGACTTCATAAGCCTGGATGATGGTGAGTTGCCCCTCGAACTGATCTATGCATCGTTGAGTTCAGCGGACAAGAACTTCGAGTTCAAGCGCACCTTCACATGTATCAATGACATTGTTGTTTACAACAACGCCTCAACGCTAACTGACTATCCTCAAGCGGCGCTTGGCACTCCAGATTACTCTGATCTCCTTTTAGAAGACTATATATCCGTCATCGGTGTCGCAAACCCAATGCACAGTTTGTGGAGTGATGGCAGATGGAACAAGCTCACAATGGCGCACGGCTGCTATTGGGCCAAGTGTACTTTCTGTGATGTTTCCCTCGACTACATAAAGCTATACGAGCCCATAACGGCTAAATTGCTTGTAGATCGAATGGAGGAAATCGTAGCGCAAACGGGGGAGTCGGGGTTTCATTTCGTAGATGAGGCTGCCCCTCCTGCCCTTATGCGCGCTTTGGCTATAGAAATCATTCAACGAAAGCTGGTGGTGACGTGGTGGGCAAACATCCGTTTCGAAAAAAGCTTCACGCGCGACCTGTGCACTCTCCTTAAACACTCCGGATGCATCGCGGTTTCAGGCGGGTTGGAGGTTGCTTCGGATCGCCTTCTCAAACTGATTGACAAAGGTGTAACCGTGGAGCAAGTAGCCAGAGTAACAAATAACCTTACCGACTCCGGGATCTTGGTTCATTCCTACCTGATGTATGGTTATCCAACCCAAACAATACAAGAAACAATCGACAGCTTGGAAATGGTCCGTCAATTATTCGAACTGGGTATCATACAGTCTGGGTTCTGGCATCAGTTTGCGTTAACCGCGCACAGTCCCATTGGAGCCAACCCGGATGCATACGGAATAGCCCCCGTTAAGGAGTCCATTTCCTTTGCGCACAACGACATTCAGTTTAAAGACAAAACCGGAATAGATCACGCTAAATTTAGCTACGGATTAAAAAAGTCATTGTACAATTTCATGCACGGAATCGGGTTTGAAACTCCCGTACATAAGTGGTTCGATTTTAAAGTTCCACGAACTAAAATCAAGCCTAGCTTCATTGAAGATTCGATCAACTCCGATCCATTCCCAGTCAGCAAGCCAAGCTCAAAACCAATATGGCTGGGCGGAACGCCGCTGGTTTCGAATCATTCCATTTCAAAAAAGGGAAAGGAAATAGAGATGTGTCAATTGACAATGCACTTAAAAGATGATTGCGTCGAAATTAGCTTAGAGCAACCTAAGGCCACATGGTTCTTGAACCAAATTGAGGTCTTATCGATATTCAATAAGGAGCAGCGAACAATGGCTCAACTAAAGGCAGACTTCGAGATCGATTTTGACGATTTCGAAATTTTCTGGTATTCGAAGCCGATCATAACATTGAAAGACACAGGTATACTAATTATGTAGTCTAGCACTGCCATGAAGATGGGAAGCTCCTGCCATCGCAGTAAAAGGCAATGGAAAGTGTTGCTTTCTTCTTCACTAAACCCCACTATTTCTTAAAACATTCTCTTTAGGTAATCAGTTTCTAGAGTATCCGAAACAATATTGAGTTGCATTGGGAATTCTTGACCTGAATTGGTTTAGTAGTATCCAGTTAAAGTTTCGTCTTTCAATACAAAGTTGAATTTGACGTCTCCTTCCTTCCAATATTCATTGTCGGCACTGATGACGATACCTATGTAATCATGATGCTCGGCATCATTTTTCACGATGGCTACTTTATACCTTTCATCTAGACTAGAATAGACTCCCTCAAATTGATGAGCATTCCCATTTTCTAGGTAGGTATAGAATTGCGAGAAATTAAATTCGATGTTTTGTTTTTCTATCGTTCCTAATGTTTTTAAGGGACTTGCATAAGTAAAAGAAGAAAATAACAAGCTAGCACTGAATAGGACTAAGGTTTTGATTGAAGTTTTCATTGTGTTTTATTTTGATGGTTACTCAAAGAAACGCTAAACACAGTACTATGTATTACATATTAGTACAAACGGAAAGCCAAAGCCTCACACAATTGATAATCAGTATTTTACGACCAACCCGGATGGATGAATGGTTGGATATTTGAACCCTAGAAACATGTTAATCGGATAGCGCCTTGGAATACTTGGATATCAAAGAAATCCCTTTCGCTGAAATGATTTTGCATATTTTACCCCTTCACAAAGAGAACTTGTTATGAAAGAGTTTATGCTGTTTATACATGCCACCGGAAACCCAATTGGAAACTTATCTGAAGAAATGCAACATGCGCATATTCAAAAGGTTGGTGGCTATATTCAAGATATGGTGACGCAAGGGAAAATGAAAAATGCACAACCGCTTATTCCCAGCGGAATAAATGTCTCAAAAGCTGATGGCGATTTTACGGAATCACCTATCAACGAAGCAGCAGAAATGATGGTCGGGTTTTATCACATTCAAGCAGATAGCATGTCTCAGGCGTTATCAATCGCAAAATCGGACCCACGATTTGGAGATGGAACATGGCGTATGGAGGTGCGAGAAATCATGAACGTTGAGGGAATAAACTAACTCGTTATCTACGCAAATATGAGATCTCCTCATGCAGATGAATGGTAGATATAGCCTTGATATCAAACACCATGAACTGATGAAATTGCACCAAGAACTGGTCAAGCTCAGATAGAGAATCTATAAGTCGAATACTTCCCCTTATTCTAGCTAATCCCTCCCCAATCTCTTAAGCAACGAAAAGTGGCCTCGAACGGCGCTCCACAGCGTGCTATTTTCTTGATATGGCAACTGATATTCTTCCGCAGTCGAGCGCACAATGCCCGCAATGGCAGGATAGTGCACATGACAAATCCCAGGAAACAGGTGATGCTCGATCTGGTAGTTCAATCCGCCTAGAAGATGGGTGACCAACGTACTGTTCTTGGAGAAGTTAGCTGTGGTTTGCAGCTGATGCTTGTGCCATGAAACCGGAACATCACTCACATCATCAGCAATAAAATCACAATCAGGAACGACATGTGCTGTCTGAAAAATGATGGTCATAAACACGCCAGCAACTATGGCCATCGACAGGTACATTGCCGCAACGATGTACCACTCAAATGGCAACACCATTATTGGTATTGCCAAGAAAACACCGTGAAAAATTGCCTTTTTGATTGCGATAACGGCCGCAAGGTTGAAGGCCTCACCCCTACTTTTTATAAACCCCTCAGCGTAGTACTTCTTCACCTTCATAAAGTCCTTGATGGTAGTCCACTCCAATACCATCAACGCATAAAGAAGTACGGCGTAATAATGCTGAAAGCGATGAAACCACCTTTTTCGTTGAAATGTTGAAAAGCGAAAAAGATACCGAGGATGGATATCCTGATCAATCCCATTCACGTTGGGGTAATTGTGGTGAATCGTATTGTGCTCAATCTTCCAAATGGCCGACTCCACTCCAATCAAGATAATGGGGATTTCTAAAAGCATATTGACCACCCTACTTTTCGAATAAGCACCATGCGCCGCATCGTGCATAATCGTCATACCTATGAAGGATTGCAAAAACCCAAGGAGCGCCCATAACAAGAATAGGACTAGCAAATTTTCCAACCCTGAAAAGAGAATCAGAACGTAGATGCCAGCGTACATTCCAAAAAGGGCGATGGTCTTCCCTAACATCGTTCCATTCGCTCTTTTATCAAGGTGTTTTTCCACAAAAAAAGTGTCGACACGGGCGTATAATACGCGCATAAAATCATCTTCGGGATTCTTGGCAAATTGAAACGGTCGCATCCAAGTGGAAAGTTATGGAACACCAGATTAATGAGGGTTATTAATTGATTATTTTCAATGACCGCATTCTTGTGTGTGACGAAACCAATGGACCACGTTTTGAACCCCGTATGACCAATTTCCGATACGTTCCCTTTTACCCGTTGGCACGCCTGCTATACCTCGCTGCAACAAATGGTGGTCTTGGATTCCGAAATGCGCACATCTTCGTGGCTTTCGTTTTTCGCTACATCCTCTTTGAACCACTTCGGTTGCTAGAGCTATTGCTCTTCGAACGCAAGATTTTGAAACACCAGGTGACAGAGCCCCCCATATTTGTCCTCGGTCATTGGAGAAGCGGCACCACACAACTGCAGCACTTGCTCGCCTCCGATGAGAACCACGCACCGACGAGTCTCTATCAGTTCTTGTTTATCGATCACTTCATTCTTTCAGAAAGCTGGTTGAAAGGCAAACGACAAGGTGAAGGGCCAATCTGAAAACAAGGAAAAGGTCAAGTCAGAAATTGAGAAGAAGACGAAGGAGAAGTCAGAAGATGACGACGACATGGATGACGACGTGGATGATGAAGGAGGAAATGACAGCAAAGAAAAAAAGGATAATTCTGAAAAGTCGAAAAACGGAGGTCATGCCCATGGTAAAAACAAAGGCGAGTTAAGCGGTAAGGAATTTGGTCAGAATCGCGCAAGCGAGGCCAAGTCTAAAAATCAAGCCAAAAAGGAAGCTGAAGACAACATTTCTGACGCAGACAAAAAAGTAAAAGAAGGCAAGGACAAAGTTGAGCAGGCGCGTGAAAAAGCAAAAGCGAAAAAGGAGTCTGGCGAAATGACAGAAGAAGAATTTGAGGCTGTCGACGAAGAATTGAACAAAACCGAGGAGGCGCTTGAAGAAGCCGAAGAAGAGATTCAAAAGGAGCGCGGCAAGGCCGAAAAGATGAAATAATAAGATTTCCACTATCAAGAAAAGCCCCATTGCTGGGGCTTTTTTTTTGATCCCTGCTTTACGATTGGAGTCGCCCAGAAATCAAATTCGTTCGAAACAGTTTAGGGCGACATGAACACCATACCACATTCGAAAACCTAAGTATCGCTATTCAATGCATCCATTAAGGCCTCAATGTCGGCCTCCGTATTAAAGGCATGAACGGATACTCTTAACGACTCGCCACGCTGGCTTACATATACGTTCTTCTCTTCAAGTTTTGACTTCATAGCATCAATGGAAATTCCATCAGGCATTTTTAGCCCGAACAAGTGGTGCGAACAATAGGCCTCCTCCACTCTCGGCCATCCTTTTTCATCCAAAAGATCGTAAAGCGGTTTATTCAACGCGGCGCAGTACGCTTGAATTTCATCCGGCCCCCAAGCTGTCACTTGTTCTAGACCAGCGCTCAGCATTGGCATCAATAGAAAGTGGCTTGTCTCACCAACATTGTATCGGCCTGCGTCTGGCATGTACTCCATTCCATAATTTGTCAAGGATGCGAAGTTTCTCGAGTTGGTTCGGTTCATCCAACTTTCCTCGATTGGCTTTCCATCGTTGAATCGTTCGCCGATATACATACATCCAAGTGAGTAAGGACCAAACAACCATTTGTAACCTGCACAGAAAAGTGCATCAATTTGAAATTCATGGACATTCATTGACATGGCACCAACGGCCTGAGTCCCATCTACAAGGAAGACCGCGCCAACTTCACGGCAACGAGCACCTATTTGTTTAAGGTCGAAACGCATTCCATGCATCCAGTGGATCGCCGATAGAACAACCACCGCCGTATCTTCAGATATAGCCTCTAAGATTCGAGCGTTCCAATCCGATCCCATTAGATCTAGAGATTGGTCTGAGCCGACCACCTTCAATTCAGAATCGTGTTTATCACACCATGCTCGAATACCTAGGTAATCACTCGGAAATTCACTCGTAACCGTAATTGCATGTTGACCGCGGCCTGGAGTTATATTGTTCAGCACAGAGCTTAAACCATAAGAAACAGCGGGCATAAATGCCACTTGTGATGGACGACATTCGACCAGGTTAGCGAAAAGCTTTCGCACATGTTCAGGGCGCTCAAAAAAATCATCAGAATTTCGCAGATGCAGCTGCTTTTCTCGTTCCATCGCCTCAATCATGGTTCGTTCACCTGATTTCAACAAAGGCGATTTTGCCGCGCAATTGAGGTAATGAATATCCTTATCTAGATAAACGAGTGATGATTGACTTTCCATGATTCTGTTGACTTAGTTGAAGCCATGAAAGTGGAAAAATTTAGCATTGATTCCCTTGGATAAGTTGTATAAACTTCTAGAATCGAACGGTAGTCAGCGCACTGTCAATCTCAGTTAAATTCATTGAGGTAAACGACTTCAACTTATGATCCAAACCATCAACGCTTAGATCCATTTGGGCAAAGGTGAGGTCATCGCCATCACTACTCACTCCGAAAATGAGCACATCTTCCCCATATGGAATCCCATCAAAGGCAATGTGGTTATCAACCTGTCGACCAGCCAAATAGACCTGCTGTTCTTTAAATATCAGTCCAACTGTCGACGGACGATCATCAGGTAATTTAATCGCAAAATTGACTCGATTCTGAGTTGATCGCATCAATCTATCGCAGTTGATCCAACCAAGACTTTGGGTGGTCATGATATAATAATTCACCTCCGCTTGGGAGATGCCGCTCACCGCATTTTCACGGAAATTAGCCATGCGTTTTTCTACCTCGTCGGATGGAATAGAAACGGACTCCGTTTTAAAGCCGCGTTGAGCCATAAATGTTAAATGAAACTCATCATTTGGACTTAGATAGCCCAGAAGATTCGGGTCGAGCGACGGCATATTCCAAAAAAACGAATCGATAAATGAATCTATTGGCGCAATTCCAGAGGAATCAAGCATCGTTAAGTGATTCACTTTACCATTACGATTGATGGTATACGTAATACTTAATTTGTATTTACTCGTTCCGACAAGGGAATGGCTCAAAACGTCTGAGTTTTCTAGTGCATCATTCAGCATCATCCAAATGCTTCGTTCGTCCTCGGCATATTTCCAAATTATGGGGTTTTCCCGAGATCGACTCTTGTACTGCAAAACTTCCATAACCAAATTCGAATCGAATACCGTGTCAGTGCGCCACAAATACCGATTCCAAAAAAAGGAAGATTGCGCGGTTGAAGCATTTGATGCGAGCGTATTTGGTAAACTCGATCCCTGCACACTTGACGTAGTTGAATCCCGATCGTTCTCCAAACGCCAATCCATAATATTGTTTCCATCCCTTTCACCCAAATAAGTAGTCATTCCGGGAGATTGATCAACGCGGGGAAACATAAGCACCAACTCTGAGGTGTCGCTAATAAATAGACGCTTCTTCTTCTTAAAAGCCTGAATCTTGACCGTACCTCCAGTCTCAAGCAGATCTCGGTCACTTCGGGTAGAAAGCCTTTCTGCAAACAACTGTTTAGGCGTATTGTATTCTGTTATCACCAACTTCACATTTCCTCGCGCGTTTATTCCTGATTCAGAAATAAAGGCCCTTTTTGGAATATGAACCAATATCCCGGATGCCGTTTTTAAAATTGTATCGTGTTCCGTATCAAGCTCATATTCAACGGGATCTTGAGCAATTCTTTGAATCGATGAATCCAATTTAAACCGCTTTCGCTGCCACAATTTTGCTTCAAAAAACTCCTCAGAACTATCAAATTGATAGTATACACCCATCGGTGCAGAGGCTTGATTTAAACTCGTTGATTCGGAATGCGATTGACATGCCCCGAGAGCAATGGCGATACAGATAATTGCTATAGTTTTCATGATAGTGGTTTTAGTGAGACGAACATCTTTTGAAGAACGATGTCTGCGTCACATATATTCCATAAAATGCAGAGAACTATTTTTCGGTACAGTTTGATCTGAAGTATTCAATTTGATTGAGAATAAGGCAAAAAAAAAGGCGCAAAAAAGCGCCTTTTGGTCTAAATAAATTTGGGACTTAATCCCGCTTTGGCCGATAGACCGTGAATACCCGGCTCACATTGAATCCAAAACTGAAATCACCTTTGAGCCAGTCACCTCTCGTCTCGGTAATAAATGCATTCTCAACCATACCTCTACTGTTGGTGAAGTGCAATTGAAAAACGTGTCCTCCAGTTTCAATATCAAAACCGATCGACATGCTGTTTTTATAATTCTGTGTGGGATCGAGTTGATCTGGCAGTACAAAGTAGTATTCAGCGTTCAGCGCTACACGTTTTGTAAGTTTTGCTCTACCTGCAGCACCAATGGCAAACACGTCGTTGCTGGTTTGCGCATTAGGCACAAAATTCCGATGTACAAACGTTGGCATAAGCTGTGCTGAAAAACCTTCACTAAACTTTCGACCAATAATCATTTGGTTGGTGAAGTACATTCTATTCGAGAAGGGATATTCAGTATGAATCCCCAATAGCCCTAAATCTCCTAGCAGCCGATCTTGGCTAAGGGAGGTAACAGCTACATCGGATACCAATAGCAAATGGATGGGTATCGTTTTCAAACCTGTTTGTTGCCGTAAGACGCGCACCTTGGCAAATCCATCAAAGAATTTCCCAACATTGGTTCTACCTACACCTACGTTCAACCACTTATTAATACCATAATCAAGTCCAATTCTCACGCTGGCCTGATCCAATCCAAAGAATTCGCTGACTCCACCGCTCACATTTCCAAACCTGTGCGAGATTTTGAAATCCATCACACCAGGCGAGTTCAATTCGAAGGAATGTCCATTTATAATTCTCGTTGTTTTGAATCCAGCCGTGGCGTAATCTACGGTTGGCTCGTCTTCTCCCAACAGATCCAATAAACTATCATCATCGTCTTGAGCGTTCAATTGAAATGAACACAAACAGAGTGCGACTAGGAAGAGGTAGGCTAGGTTTTGCTTCATACTTTGCTAATCTTATTTCTTGAGTGGTCCCAGTTTCGAATCAACTGTTACCTCAAGCTGTTCCGCAATATTGTCACGAACTGTTTTAGGAATTTCGATGTTGTAATCTTCAGGATTTACATTGAACTTCGACGTCAATTGATAACCGTCGCTAGACTTGGAAACTTTACCTGGCATCTCAACATCCTTTGTCACACCGTGAATGGTTAGCTTGCCTACTGCGACAACATCAGCCTCAGAATCGAACGCACCCATTTCAAAATCTTTTATCGATCCCTTAAATGTGGCTTTTGGATATGTCTTAGACTCGACATAGTTCTCATTAAAATGCTCCTCCATCAATGCCTTTTCAAATTCAAAAGACTTCATTAATGCAGAGAATTCTAGTTTTCCAGTAGCTTCATCAAGGACCACTGTAACCTTATGGTTGTCCGCTTCAATATTCTCCATAGGAGTTGAACTGAAAAATTTGATGTGACCATCTCTGGTGAAATACTTCTCTTGAGAAAAGGCAGCCCCTGATAAGGCTATAGACAAAAGGACTAAGGTGAATTTTTTCATTTTCTAAATTGTTTATTATTTGGTTACGACTACGGCTCTGTTCAGTTCCAAGGTTCCTCCAGGAAGCATTGAATCGGCATCGCCGTTAAATCCTGACACAACACCCTTAACGGATACTTCTCCTTCAGGAATTTCTGCTGGTGATTCTTGAAATGTACAGCTAACGATGAAGAATTCATCCGAAGAGATTTTCACTCCAGTGATTTTTCCATCTGTTTTCATTACTTCGAAAACCGGGCCACTAATTTCTATGACCTTGTCCACATACTTTGTCGTGGACCCAGGAAGATCATCTAAAAACTCCTGAACAATATCATCGCTTGTTGCAACAAAGGCTGCGGTGGCATCAGCAGTTTCATCGTGTCCCTTTTGCGACATATAATATCCGGCTGAGCCTCCGACAATTCCAAGCAGTACTAGTGCTATTATTATTTTTTTAATCATGATTCTTATTTAGTTGTTTGGTGCACCCTCATCGATCCACTTTTGCAAATCATCAAGTGCCTTTTGATTCGCGGGGCCGCTTGGCGGCATTGTTTTATCTGAAATCGCTCTTTTTTCAACCCTGGCTAGGTGTCCCTTTATTTCATCGTAGGTTTCAAGAACAGGGTTATTCGAGGTGGCCGCATGGCATCCGGGACTACTGGCACAAGACGCCGTAATGAATGGTTGAATATCCCCGCTGAATGTGACCGCAGACGCTGTATCTACAGGCACAGGATAAAGATCATCTGCATTATCATAGTAGCATCCATTTAGCGTAATGGCAAGCAAAACGCTCATAATACTTAATCCGAGAATTGTCTTTTTCATTCCTTTAATTATTCGGAGCCCCACCATCGACCCAGTCGGCAATTTTATCAATTTGTTCCTGAGTTAATTGGGTAGCACCAGCCTGAGGCATAGTTTTTAATTGTGTTCTAATCTTAACTCGATCTGCCTTGGCACTAATATCGGCGTATGTTTCCAATGTAGGCGATATGGCACCTGCAACGTGGCAACCCGTTATGGCGCACCGTGTCTCAAATATTGGAGCAATATCGGCGGCGAATGAATAAATGGTTGTATCACTCATTGCTGTGTCGCTGCACGATAGGTTTAACGCACCTTGATCAATCCACTTTTTAAGCAGGGCAATATCTGCATCATCCAATTTCGGCAGATTATATGGCATTCGCTTGGTTGAGTCGGTTTCTACGAGCACCTCGTATAACTCGCTTCCCGCTCCATCGTTTGCTTCAACACCGCCAGTACTTATAATACTTGCGTAGTTTGAAAGATCAACTCCATCTGCCTTGGTAATTGCATCGTGGCAACCATTGTAAGAACAGTTTGCGGAAATAATTGGCAAAACATCGCGTACGAAATAGACCGAATCAGGATGACAAGGGATGGTTGAAGTATCCACTGTATTTGTATCGCCCGTTCCAACTGTATCCATCGGAGGAAGAATAGGATCGAACGGATCAGTGACACAACCGACGATAAAGACATTAGCAAAAATCGTAAGGACGCAAAGTCCAAGGAAAAGTCTTAGTGATTGACCCTTTATCATATTGTTTGGCTAAAAATGATTCGCAAATGTAATTTTTCGTTGATCTTAGTTTTATAAAGACACCGTTTGGGCGTGAATTTTCTACTAGCCAATTCTAGTTAGATCATTTTTTGAATCACAAAAATCTCACGTTTCGAAAAATAACGGGTTATGACGGCCAACCCATTGTATAATAATGCGTTGATAGTTTAGCGTATTAAATAACTTTATACCGTGATTAGAACAAAATCCCTCATACTAGCCTTCTTTGTACTGCTCGCACTCGCCGGTCACTCCCAATCAAACTTAGTAAGCAATGGAGGTCTGGAGACGTTTTCAACCTGCCCGAATACGCTAAGCCAGCTAACCTTGGCTACGGGCTGGGGACAAGCTACGCTGCACGTTGGATCTCCGGATTATTTCAACTCTTGTCAAACAAACACCACCGCAGGCGTTCCAACAAATACGTTTGGCTCTACCGGCGCAAATCAGGGTAATGCATATGCCGGAGGTTACACTTATCTCAACTATGGCGGATCACTGGCCACCTATCGAGAATATGTGGTGGCTACGTTAACAAGTGCGCTTGTTGCTGGACAATCTTATGTTGTAAGCTTTCAATATGCACGCGCAACTAACACTAGATACGCTAGTGACGCATATGGATTCTATCTCAGCAGTGCCTGGCCGAGCAATGGCACCTCAGGAAACGGAGCTTTGCCCGTAACCCCAACAAGTCTTAATCCAACAGGTAATTTCCTTTCGGCCACCTCTTGGTCTACCTATTCAGACACAATTGTAGCCGCTGGTGGCGAGCAATATCTAACCATTGGTAGTTTTACTCAAAATGCGTCAGGCACATTGGTTAGTTCCACAGGAATCAATGGAGCTTACATGTATGTAGATGATGCACAAATCATTATTTACAACGGCATTTTTGGTGATAGCAATATTTGCTTGGGCGATTCAGCGCTTATCTATGGCATTCTAGATAATACTCACTACTGGGTTGATTCTGCGAATCCGAACGTTAATCTTGGAACAAATGACACTTTAATTGTAGCGCCTACGCAAACAACCACCTATTGGGCAATTACTTACAATGACACCTTTGCCTTTACGGTTGGTGTGCATAATCCACCTACCCAATTTGTAGGGAATGACACTGTTTTGTGTGAGGGCGACACGATGATGAGGCTGGTGAATTTACCCGGATATGACCTTCTTTGGTCTGATTCAGAAACCGACTCGGCACTTTTCTCCGTCGACAGCGGTTATCATTGGCTAGAAATCTCAATCTATACCTGTACAAAACGGGATTCATTTCATGTGACTTTCCACGAATTCCCAGAATTTGACTTGGTTGAGGACACTACAATTTGCGACTACGACAACTACTTTTTGTCAACCGGGCTGAGCTCCCCACTGCTGTTTAACTGGAGTACGGGTGGCACCGCGGCCGGAATATCTATTGTAGACTCTGGGATTTATTCGGTTACCGTGACCAATGAGAATTGTGCGTTTAGTGATTCCTCTTACTTCAGTTACTATCCTGAAATCACGCTAGACTTAGGTCAGGACAAGGACTTCTGCTACACACCATCATCATTTATTACTCCATCCGTAGTGAATGCAAATCAGTTTAATTGGTCGAACAATGCCTCCTCTGACTCTATTCAGGTAAATACCTCTGGTTTGTATTTCCTCACTGTCTCCAATAACGGAATATGCGAAGCGGTTGATTCGGTCCAGTATAATTTCTATCATGAACCGACCGTAAACTTTACGGATGATACTGCCTTTTTCTGTGATGGAGATAAAGTAGAGTTATTGCCTCAGGTGGTCTCAGGATTACCGGTAGACTACGCTTGGAGTACAACGGATAATAACACCTCCATATTCACAAATCAAATTGGTCTGTTTTGGGTTGAGGTTTCAAATGAGCATTGTGCACAACGCGATTCGATTATTGTTGAAATGCACGACATAATTGGTGTCACCTTAGGTCAAGACATTTCCATATGCGAAGGTGAATCAGTTACCCTGGAGCCGAAAAGCTTCAAACCCGTTTCGTCTTATTATTGGAATACAGGCGCTACTAATAGCACATTAACGGTGAGTGAACATGGCACCTACTCTGTTTCAGTTTCTGACGGAACATGCACGGATATTACGGATGTGAATGTCTTTGTACTTGAGTATCCTATCATTGACCTTGGGGCCGACACTTCAGTATGCCCTGGAAGCCACATCGCATTTGACGCAACACAAGACGCCGAGGTGATTGAATACAGTTGGTTCGAAGGTGGATCTCAGTCAACACAAGAATATGTGGCAGAAAAAAACATGTCGATTTGGGTGGCGGTATCAAATGCCGATTGCAGATCCTATGACACTATTAACATTGACATAATAAGCTCACCTTCTGCTTACATCGGAGAAGACACCGCTATTTGTTCAGGGGATCAACTAAACATTGATGTTTCGGAAGACGCGCGCATTCAAACTGTTAATTGGAGCACAGGTGCAAGTGGACTCTCCGCAACCATTACAGACTCGGGAACATATAGTGTAGTGGTCTTTGACGGTAATTGTCAGACAAAAGACAAGGTCAGAATCAACCTTAAACCAGAACCAACACAAGCTGATGTTTTTATAGATGTGCCGGATGTTATTTGTCTAAATGAATCTTTTGACGTCGATATCAAGAATGAACTAATCAGCGGATATCAATGGCAGGATGGTTCAACCAAATCAACGTATACGATTGATTCGGAAGGCATCTATTGGATCAAGGCAAGCCACGCTTGTGGCGTATTGGTTGATACCGCAGAAGTTTCACGATGTGAGTGCCCAATTTGGGTTCCGACCGCCTTCAATCCAGATGGAAACACGGTGAACGATCAATTTGCTCCAAAGTTGGATTGCGAGCCACTTGAATACATGTTTCGAATCTATGACCGATGGGGAGAACTTGTGTATGAAACAAATAAGCCCTTCGAATCATGGGACGGACAATACCATGGAACAGATGCTGCCATGGGCGCTTATGCTTGGAAATTGGTATTTACAGTATACCACGAAGGCTCCATTATGAAATCCGAAAAATCTGGTTCAATTTTACTGATTCGATAAGGCAATTTACGCTCCTTTAAATGCTGAAAATACACCCTATTTCGGCCCACCATTTATTCGTGTAACTCATTTGCTGTCAATAGGTTTAAAGACTAATTTTGGAACCTAGAGAATATTTTCAATTTCGGAGGCTTCTCTTTCGACATTCTTACGTCAAATGAACATGATGAAAAAGCTTTTACTTTTCGTTTCGATTGCATTATTGAGTCAGACCGCGGACGCACAGGTGCAACAGGCGCGTTGGTGGTATTTTGGGTCAGGCGCTGGTCTGGACTTTAATACTGCTCCATCCGCTGACCCAAATGGAACTTTACAAACCTATGAGGGCTGTTCTTCAATTTCCTCTCCGGTTGGCTCATTGTATTTTTACACTGACGGAAGTATTGTGAAGAATGCCAATCACGCAACCATGACCAACGGGACAGGTTTAACTGGAGGTGGATCATCAACACAATCTGGACAAGTAATTCCCTATCCAGGATCTAGCACGAAATATTACATCTTTACTCAAGCTCAAAATGTTGCTGCCAATGGCATGCGATATTCAGTGGTTGATATGACCCTACAAAGTGGTCTTGGGGCGGTGACATCTACAAAGAATGTATTTCTAGACAACGGATTTGCTGAGAAGGTCACTGGCGTAAAGAAGAACGGTGGTTACTGGGTTTGCGCCCTAAAACTTCCTGGCGACACCATGTATGCCTATGAGGTAACAACCTCCGGAGTTAATTCAACACCAGTAAAGAGCAACACAGGAATTTCATTGGGAACCAACAACTTTTACGGTTGCATGAAAGCCAACAGTCAAGGCACTCAGTTGGCGGCTGTTCATCAGGGAATTCTTTCAAATGCACACATTTTCAATTTCAACAAAAACACCGGCCAAGTAACAAGCACAATTACGTTAAGCATTACTACCAGTAATCCGTACGGTGTTGAATTTAGTCCAAATGGAGATCTTCTCTATGTACAAAGTTGGAATACGAGCGACCTTAAACAATACGATTTAACGGCGGGAACTGCAGCATTGATCTCCGCATCTCAAGTAACATTAGGAAGTACGTCAAACACGGGCGGTGGATCGCTTCAAATAGGACCTGACGGATTACTTTACGGTGCTCGATTTGGTCAAACCGTTGTTTGTAGAGTTTCCAATCCCGACGTTCAAGGCACAGGTGCTGGATATACAGCAAATGCGGTTTCCTTATCCACTGGCGATGTATCGCGTTGGGGTCTGCCCCTATTCCTAGGTTCATTCTTCGGGGCAAGCATTGAAGTAGATGACAACTGCTATGGGGATACAACATTCTTCACAGCCGATACAACAAACGTGGATTCTATGTATTGGGATTTTGGAGACACTTTGTCTGGATCTCTCAATATTGGTGAAGGTTTACTTTCCGTCGGACATTTGTATACGGATACGGGTAACTATACGGTTACTCTCGTCGTTTATAACGGTCTTTACAGCGATACCATCACTGATCAGGTTTACATATATCCGCGTCAATACGCTGACCTTGGTCCAAATGACACTTCATTATGCGTCGGTTTAGAGTTTACACTTGATGTTGGCCAACCCCATGCCACATACTTATGGCAAGATGGAAGCACGGACTCGGCCTATTTTGTAGCCTATCCCGATTCGCTGGTGGCGGTAACCGTCCAAGGTGTGTGCGATACCGTTTCGGACACCATCATTGTCAATTATTTCTACCCCTTTGACTTAGAATTGCAAGAAGACTCCTCGCTATGTTCGTACGATACGGTCTTCTTAAACACAGGGCTACCAACGAGTGTATACTCCCATTTGTGGAGTACAGGAAGTATTCAAAACCACATAGCTGTCAAAGACACAGGTACATATTCCCTTACAGTTACCGACGGACTCTGCACCTATTCGGATACGGTCAATTTCACCTTTTATCCTGAGGTCACGGTAAACCTTGGAAACGACAGTAGTTTCTGTTATGATCCAATCGTTAATCTGCAACCAAAGACTCAAACCAATGTAGCGTCATATGCTTGGTCTACGGGATCAACCAACTCGAACATAGATATCGTGCAAACCGACAAATACTATGTTACTGCGACTGGGGCTGGAGGTTTCTGCCAGGCGATCGACTCTGTGGAGTGGAAGTTATGGTTTGAGCCAATTGTTGATCTTGGAAACGACACTTCTTTTTGCCACAACGACATTTTGAATATTGCTCCTGTAGCCTATTCCTCTTTTCCAATGGAATATTTATGGAATGACAATAGCAACAACCCCGATTTGAACGTAAATCTGGTTGGTTTGATTTGGGTTGAAGTAAGCGATGAAAACTGTGCGATTAGAGATACCATTATTGTTGGTCAATATCCAAAGCTGGATGTGACCCTTGGTGAAGACATCAGCACATGCGACGGAAAAACTGTCACATTAAATCCAAAGACAACTCTTCCTGTAAACAACTTTAAATGGGGAGATGGAACCGAATCATCTACCTTAAAAATTAGCGGACATGGTACCTACACCGTATCGGTAAACAATGATTTATGTAGCGCCAAGGATGAAATAAATGTATTCTATTATGAATATCCAATAATCGACCTTGGTCCTGACACTGCTCTGTGTCCAAAAGCTAATTATAACATCGATGTTACTGCACCATTTGAAATTATGGAGTACAACTGGTCAACGGGAAATAAGGCACCAATTCAGCAAATCAATGCCGTAGATGGATCATGGTATTGGGTTGAAGCTACAAACGTAGTTTGTCGGTCAACAGATTCTATTTTCATCACCGTACGTGATGTACCAAATATGGATCTAGGCCCAGACACTGCGATATGTTCGGACGACGAAATCACGATGAGTGTATTAGATGACCCGACTATTCAATCATATGCATGGAGCACCGGATTGAAGACGCAAGACCTTATCATCAATGACAGCGGAGAATATACTGTTGATGTATTTGACGGAAACTGCACTACGACAGGAAAGATTCTCGTTCAGATTAAACAGGATCCTACAAATGCCGATGTTAAACTTGATGCTCCTGAAACAATTTGTATTGGTGAAGTGCTATCCTTTGACGTAGCCGACCCAAGGTTTAGTGCCTATGAATGGCAAGATGGTTCAACTTCCCCAAGGTTCGACATAAAGTCCGAAGGACTTTACTGGGTTAAGGCAACGCATGCTTGCGGGGTCGTGACTGATAGTGTAATCCTTGAGAAATGCGAATGCCCGGTGTGGTTTCCTTCCGCCTTCAATCCAGATGGAGATGACTTAAATGATGGCTTCCACCCTCAATCGGACTGCAAGTTTCTTTCCTACAAGTTTTACATCTACAATCGATGGGGAGAGGAAGTTTACTATTCAGAAGATCCAAATGAATCTTGGGATGGAATGCACCTTGGTAGCAAAATGCAACAAGGCTCCTACACCTACCGTTTAATCTATACTGCCGACCATGAAGGCGTGCGTATAGATGATCAGCTTTCAGGGGCAATTCTATTGCTTAGATAGCCTAAGCGGACATTGACACTTTATATTTAGGCCAAGCGCAGCATATGCGACTTGGCCTTTACTTTTTAATAAAATCAATGATCTCACCGATGACCATTTTATCCTTCAGTATTCGTCTGTGACCAAGGTTTGGTACCCTCATTGTTTTCATACTGGGGTTTATGGCCTTTAAGGCATCCAGGTGATGTATGCCCACATCGAAATCTTCTTCACCGTGAATTCCGAATACGGGAACTTTGACGGCACCGAATGTGCTACTCATGGTTACTTCATCAAAATCTCGATTGAACATTTTACGACACGCTCTGCGGATCACTTCATTCGTCTCAGGCTTTGCCTGAATGATCTCCCTAAATGAATCAAGAATATCCTCAGCCAAGGCCGGTGCTCCAAGTGTTATAAACTTTGGGATCACAGTTCCTTCCTTCACAGCGAATGAAATGCCAGCGGCGCCCAATGAATGACCCATTACCGCCGCGGGATTTTCACATTTCCCCAACAAGGTGGAGAACGCCTCTGAAAAGTCAAACATACTCGCTGATTTGCCTGGATTCAAACCATGTGCCCACGCATCAACCGCTACAAACGTATACCCTGCTTCAACCAAGGCGTCGGCGATATAAGAAAACTGTGTTGCCTTTCCTGCCCATCCGTGTAAACAAACCACTTCTGGACCTTCGCCCATTTTGTAAGCTTTCAGCGACCTACCTCCGGCAGAAATTTCAAAAACCTCTACCTTCTCAAGCATTCGTTTCCCAGCAGTGGTGAGGGCAGAACGACGCGGTGACAAGAATAAATTCACCGACCATTTATTGGCAAGTGATGGTGCAATCGATTGAGTAATACCGAAAAGGAATCGGATTGATTTTAAGGCAAAGGGAATGGATTTGTCCATACCGCAATATTCGGAATTAGATTTTTCATTTAGCTAGTTTCGCGGCTTGCAATACAAAGGCATATTTTACATCCTATTGTCTTCATTGACTTATGCTCTTGTAAACTTTTGCGTAAAGTTTTTGCATCACATTCCCACGCATGAAATCGTCTTTTTTCGCTCAGTGATTTCCTTAACGATCTGCATCTTTTGGATTCGAAAATTGGGAATTCCGTTTTTCGGAAATAACATCAAATGGCTTCTTGTCCGTGGTTTTGCGGGAATGACTGCATTGTTTATGTTCTTCCTCACTATAAAGCAAATGCCGCTGGCCAGTGCCACCACAATTCAATACATATCTCCGATTTTCACCGTATTGCTTGCAACTCAAATAATGAATGAAAAGGTAAAGCCCGTTCAGTGGCTGCTTTTTCTAATTGCTTTTGCAGGGGTATTAATGATCAAGGGCTTTGATCAACGAATTTCATATCTCTACCTTGGGGTTGGTGTTGTTTCCGCATTCATTTCGGGTATCGCCTATAATGGAATAATGAAGTGTAGAACTACCGACCATCCAATTACGGTAGTAATGTACTTCCCACTCATAGCCACGCCAATAATGGGCACTGCCTGTATCACGATTGATTGGGTGATGCCACAAGGATTCGAATGGCTATTGCTGTTGTTGTTGGGTATCCTCACCCAGGTTGCCCAAATCTACATGACCAAAGCACTTCATACAGATCACAGCAGCACAATCATGCCTTTCAAGTATATAGGGGTTATTTACGCCTTGATTATTGGATTTCTTTTCTTCGATGAATCCCTACCCGCCCTAAGCTTCGTAGGTATCGGGGTTGTGATTGCAGCCGTAATTTTGAATGCTTTGGTTAAAAATCCGAATAAAAAACTGCCTGCAACTCAGGGCGTAGTTTAAAGGCCCGTAGGCGTGCCGGTGAGCACTATGTTCAGCTTATCGCTCACCACCCGCTCAATGTTGCTATCATCTCTATAATTCATGATAAAGTAGTAAGTACCGATAGGAACAAGTTCTCCGCTAGGGGTTCTTCCGTCCCACCCTCTGGTTTGACGATTCGTTCTAAAAACTTGTACTCCAAGTCGATTGTAAATCTCAAGGTTAAAATCCTTCAATTGAACCCCTTCGCTTTCAATGAAAAACTCTTCATTTCGATTATCTCCATTTGGGGAGAAGCTATTTGGGTAATAGATGATTGTCTCCTCATTGTATTGAACGAATCGACTCGTAGTGTCAAGACAACCTTCTTCAGATCGTGCAAATAGCATGACTTCAAACGGATCTTCGCGCTCATAAAATTGGTAGCGAAATGCAGAGTCGCCAAAAAGTGTATCGTTATCAATTACCCACAACAAATCACTTGCTCCGGTGGATGTTGTCACAAAATCAAGCATGGGTTCTATGTTCGTTGGATTCGCAGGTTGATGAATGAACGATGCGTTTGGATTTCCCTGAATTCGAATAGGACAATCATAGGATACCAGACTTTGGCAACCAAAATCCGTGGTAATGAAAACATCCAAGTCGTAACATCCTGTTTCTGAGAATCTATATAAAAGCGAATCATAACCATATTGATGATAAGCGTCTATGGAATCAATTACCCAATCGTAGGTATATCGATAATCAAAATCCTCTATACTCATTATTACGTCCGCCTCTTTGCAGGCAACAGGTGGGACGAAATCAATTTTAGGATTCACTGTATCGCCTACATAAACAACAACGGTATCCCAAGCAGGTTTTGAAAGACACAAATCTTCAATTTTAACTGCGTACTTCTTGGTTTCGGTTGGTTGAATAAATTGAATATTCGCGTTGCTTTGATTGTGTTGCCAGGTAAAAATGTACTCGTCGGGCCCGTTATATCCGCCCTGACCCGAGGCGATCATATAAATTGATTTTCCTGAACAAATCGAATCATCTTCAACACGAATTGAAGGTCGAATATCATCGTAGCCTCCAACTTGAACCTTAATACTGTCTATGGTAAAGGGTGTTCCGCAAAAGTCAGTTAGCGTTACCACATAATAACGAGTCTCATCTGGGCTCACAGTAATTGTCGGACCGAAATTACCTGATTGCCAGGCGAAGGAATAGAGACTATCACCGCCTACTCCAATGGCCGTAAGATCTATAGTATCGTAAGGACAAATAGTGTCGACATGTTCAAAATCAATATCCAATTGTGGCCTTACGTGCACGTTTACCTTTGAAGTATCGCCAAAGCATCCATTCCCATCGTATGACTCTACAAAGTATGTAGTGGTAATCACGGGTGTAACAGCATCCGCCGATGCTATTGAAACAATCGGTCCCGTAAGTGAATTTTCATGCCATATATAAGAGAATGGCGGTGTACCACCAGAAGAAGCTGCGACAATTGCGGCCACACTATTGATGCATATCGTTGTATCACCATAGCCAATTGTTACGATGGAATCTGGCACATCAATTTCAACAGAATCTATTGCCTGACATCCTTGATCATCCGTAATCGTCACGAAATTCCACCCGGCACAAAGCTGAGAGGCTTGTTGTACACTTTCATTGCTAGTCCAATGCCACTGATATGGAACGGTTCCTCCGGAAGGAACACCGTCGGCTTCAGCGTCGCAATTTGAACTAAGTGGACACTTCGTTTTTGTAGCGTTGAAGATGGTCGCGACCAGTTGCGTTGGTTCAGTTATGAAAAACGTATCCAACAGATAGCATAAATAATTTGGTGATGCTAGGCTTGTATCCTGAATCGTAACGATGTACATACTGTCGCATAGACTACTTAGATCTTGCGTGGTGGTAGACGTACTCCATTCATAGGCGTATCCATTTAGAGCTGTTCCACCAACAACGGATAAATCAATAGCACCATCACAATCGTTCTTACACTGGGCATTTGTAACGATTGCATTCGTTGTGAAATTTGGAGGGATAACATTGATCTGAACTGATTCATAGTTTGTATCGCATTGATACGTTTGACGCACTGTATAAAATGTAGAGTCTGAAGGATATGCCCGTGGGTTGCGAATATTGGATGCGCTTAAACCTAGTCCTGGGGACCATAAATAGTTGACGATCGTGTCGCCCGCATCAAGATCAACCGTATCACCTTTACACATATTAATCACACCTGGAAGGGTGTCGATATATGATTCGATGTCTTCTCCCAAGCAGAACTTCTGAAAATTCACGGCACCACTTGTAGCGCCTAACAAGCCCCAATGCACTTCAGGGTCGCCATTGAAAATCGTATTAATAATATCCGCAGTGTATGTGGCACGAAGGCTACAATCCACAAAAACACGCAGGGTTTGTGTACTCGGATTCCATTTAATATCCACGGTGTGATACGTTCCTGTCTCTAAATTAGCACCACTCGGTAGCGCGTTATTTGGACCAACTAGATTGTTTGCGCTCGTGTGATCGGTCGAACCATTTTTCATTATGGCTACGTGATCATTCTGCGGGTCACCATTTCCAGCTCCCGCACCAATATTTCTCTTTGTATCGAACTCTATTCCTAGTGAGTTCGTAAGCATGCTGCTCGCATTAAACCCAAGGTTCGCCCCATGCGACCCGATCATTGGCGTATCCAATGTATCTCTAAAAACAAACATGACACCATCACCTCCACCATTGTTGGAGCCAAAGTCAATTCTGAGTTTAATATCTAATGTATCATTTAGATTAACGGAGGCCGTTTTATATGCGTACCCCTTTTTATCTACGTTGGCTTGGGTTAATCGATAACACCCTGACCCAAGGTTCGCAGCATTTTGACCAAAGGTGAATTGAGCCTGAACGGTTGATGTTCCAAGCAGAAATACCAATAAACTCGCTAAGGAAAGAAGCGTTGATTTTAACACTAAAATGCTTTTAGAAATAACAGACGGTATTATCATAGATAAAGACAGCAACCAAATTTACGGAAACAACCAATTGCTATGGATTAGACGCAAGTGTTTATAAAGGTTGGCCCCTGAAAGTGTATAAATATCGATATTCGAAATTCATGAGGATTGACAAATACCTGTGGTGCATTCGATTAGCTAAAACTCGCTCCATCGCTTCTAAGCTTTGCGATGCAGGAAAGGTTAAGATTAGCGGTGTCGAGGCGAAACCATCCAAAGAAATAAAACTGAATGAGCAATTTGAACTGCGCGATATCCCCATTTGGAGAAGCTACAAATGCATCAATATTCCCAAAAGTCGCGTCGGGGCTAAATTGGTATCTGAATATGTTGAACAAACAACATCAGATGAGGACTTAGAGCAGATAAGACTTGTTCAAGAAATGAATAGACAGAACAAATTTCAAGGAATTGTTGGTAGGCCAACCAAAAAGACTCGAAGGAACTTGGATAAGTTTCGCGATATCGAATGAATTACCAAGTGTTTTAAGTTCGAAATACATTTGACTGCTGGTCTATTTTCTAGACTTTCGTGACCAGAATGAAATCCCTGGTTTTCACTGTTACCAACGACCTGAATTATGACCAACGCATGGCAAGAATATGCGGAACCCTTGCTTCGAATGGCTATAAGGTGACTTTGATTGGGCGAAAAAGAAGAAATTCTCCCCCTTTATTGCCAAGAGAATACAATCAAAAGCGACTTCCGTGCTTTTTCGACAAAGGCAAACTCTTTTATCTTGAATACAACTTCAAGCTTTTTTGGTTTCTGATCTTTCGTTCATTTTATGCTGTGTGCGCCATAGACCTTGATACAATTCTACCCGCCTTTTTGGTGTGTAAGCTCCGCGGAAAGGTGCTTGTCTACGATGCACATGAATACTTTACTGAGATGGAGGAAATCGTTCGTCGCCCAGCAATTAAAGCGGCTTGGTCAGCCCTTGAGCGATTCATCCTTCCGAGAATAAAACATGCGTACACCATCAGTGACGGCTATGCCCGATTGTACATGGAGACATACGATCGTGTATTCGAAGTAATAAGAAATGTTCCAAGAACATCCAGCATTCCAAACATTGAAACGCCCTCCACGAATCGCATTATACAATATCAGGGTGCGCTTAACATTGGGCGCGGATTAGAAGAGGCAATTCAAGCAGTTTCAGAACTTGATGGTTTTACGCTGCGGATATTCGGAGATGGTCCAATTTCGGAAACTTTAAATGAGCTCGTTCAGGAATTGAAGGCGGAAGAAAAGGTTGAATTCATGGGGCTCTTCTCCCCCGCTGATTTACGTGAGAAAACTCAACAGGCCTGGATTGGACTGTGTTTATTCTCAGATACTGGCTTGCATCATCAATATTCACTTGGTAATAGGTTTTTTGATTACTTCCACGCCGGAATTCCACAAATTTCCATGGACTTTCCTGAATATAAAGCCTTCAATTTGAAATATGGAGTTGCTACACTAATTCCTGAACTGAATAAGGACACAATCAAATCCGCCATTTTGGAGTTGGATGTAAACACCCAAATGTACAAGCAGCTAAAAATGAATTGTGCTAAAGCGCGCGAAGACAATTGTTGGGAAAAAGAATCCGTTAAACTTCTTTCATTTTATTCCAAAATATGAGAATACTTATCTATGTCGCATTACTGTCCTCGCTTTCTTGCATTGCGATGATATCCAAACACGACTTCTTCGTAAGCATTGCTGATGTTCATGTTAAGCACGACACGCTTCAAATTGCAATCAAGCTTTTCACGCATGACATCGAAGAAGAGCTTAAGATCACTGAGGGCCGCCCCATCTTTCTTGACAACACATCAGACATGGACAAATCATTTCGATCCATACGCAACTACTGCGAACCGCGCTTCACAACATCTGGTGCATCGAAGAAATATCCAGTTAAATGGATCGGACATGAGTACGAAGAGGATGTATGCTGGGTATATGGATATTCCATTATGGACGTAGATTCTAAAATGGTTTTCATCCAGAATACGCTGCTTAACAGTCAGCATCATGAGCAGCATAATATGGTTCACCTAACTCAAAATGGAGAGACCGAAAGTCAAATTGCTACTCGAGGTAAAACTGAGCTTCGATTCTTATTGAAATAAAAAAAGCGCTCCTTTCGGTGCGCTTTTCCTTGACTCTTCAATGTTATATTAGCTACCTCGCTGCGTTCCGCCGGCTTTTCGTGGTGCAGAAGCTCCAGCAGTTTTGGTCCGTGCAGCAGATTTAGGTGCAGACTTCGGTGCCTTTTTAGCTTTTGCTTTCTTAGCAACTTTCTTTGCTTCTGGCTCCTCGGTTTTCTCTTCCCCTTCTGCGACTGTCTCATCGGCTGGGTCGTAGGCGTTATTCTCAATAAGTGCGTTGTACCACTTTAATACTTTGGCCATATCGCTTACATAAACACGGTCTGGGTCGTAATCAGGCAAGACCGTCTCGAAGTAAGCCTTCATTTCTTTGTTATCACTTTTATGATCTGGGGCAACCTTGCCGCCTTGTTTTTCAAAAATTGTTTTGAAAACATCGTTTAGAGGAACTTCCTCTTCGTTTGTATAAATGCTGATCTCCTCCAAGGCGCTAACCTTAGCGGAACCATGAACAGGGAATCGTTTTCCATCGCTGATTCCCTCAACGATGATTCCATTTTTCATTTGACCAACCAATCTGTAAAGTCCAGACTTTCCAGAAACCGATAATATTTTATCTAGCGCCATATAAGTGTTTAAAAGAGGGCAAAAATAGTTTTATTCTAAAATGGTCACGGCCTTATATAATTGATCGTCAATGTTCGGCTTATATCATTGCCTATCACGTTCAGAAAATACAGACCCGAGTTCATCTCGTCCAATTCAACATCATGAATATTGGGGCCAGCAAAAAAGGCCTGATGATCAAGTCGTTTAACCAGATAACCTTGTGCATTATAGAGTTCAAATTCCAATGAAGCATCTAATTTTAGGTCAAATTCCAAACGAAAGGCGCCTTGATTTGGATTGGGATAAATTTCTAGCGATTGAATCGGTGCAAAAATGTTTTCCCCGGGACTATATCCATTGTATCGTTTGTATGCCGCGTCCGCATACTCCAGAAGTTTGTCGGGATTTATTGCCGCCATGAAAGCAAATGCCACAGAAATCGAATCGCCATTCATTATACTGTAACTGCCCGAAGAAATTACGTGACTAACATCAGTTCCAGCCGCCTCCTGTCCGCGTTCAAACTCATTATTCTGAAGCGCTATCAGCTTTTCATCCGTGCTAAATCCAGCTTCCCCATTTATGCTTATACCATCGCTTCCATTGCTAGTATTATCAATCATGTAGCTATAAAAAGGAACATCGGCATTCAATTGCTGAATTCCAGCGCTATATGGAACGTCGCTCGAAGACACTACATATCCCAATCGCTTCGCATATGCCGTGAGCCCTCGATTTTCTGAAGCATTTAGAATATCCCAATCTGCATACATGCCGACAAAAACCTCACTCAAATCCTTTTCGCTCACATTTTTTATGGTGTACTCGATAATCATATAATGATCATGTCCTTCTTCATTATACGCATAGGCCCGTTGGGATATCTCGAGCCCAATTTCATCACTGATGGCTGATGTATCATTAAACCTGCCGATAGAATTAAAGGCCTCATCGGAAATTGGATCAGCGACTTTAATTACGTCCAGTGGCCAAAAGTCTCTGTCGCTGGTGAAGTCAACGGATCGCACCCTGTCGGCTACTTTGTTGTAACCAAGACTATTCGTACCGATCATCAAACCAGATTCATAGAGCAAGTTACCTTCCGTTTCAAGCTCAAAGCCGAGACCATATGTCCGCTGATTGTTTGCGTACCCAATATGCCCAGCACTAGAAACCGTTGTTGCAATTTCATTGACGTTGACGTTTACAAAATCAGGGTTTACAATAAGCTGAAGGTGCTCGACGCGCTTATAAGAACCGGATTCGATTGTTACTCTCAAATCGACCTCTTCATTGTATCCACGCACTCCATTTATTTGAAAACTGAATGGATCGGAAAAACTGTTGATACGTCCATTCTTTAGCAGTGGGCCAAATTGATTAACACTATCTAGCAAGGTGATAATCGTGTCTGAGGCCGACAGGCTAATGGTAATTGGATCAGTAACTCCGAAGTAATTGACCAATTCTACGCCTAAGGTGATTTTGTCGCCATCCACAAACACCTCGTCTTGCCCATCGGTTAAGAGGTGATTTTCCATTCCAATGGAGATCTCGACCAAAGAATCGAGCGCGGCACGCATGTTTAGGATTCCAGAGCCCAAGCGGAAGGCATAAGCGTCGTTTTCATTGACACTATCGATATTGGTAGCGGTTTCCACTAATTGAGCTCGCAATTGTGCTGGCGTGAGTCCTGGAAAGCGGCTAAGAAGGAGTGCAGCCGCACCTGTTACGATCGGCGCTGACATTGATGTGCCGTTATCCGCCGCGAAATCGTCGTTTTTGGTACTCCAAACGGATTGTCCTGGCGCCGAGATATCTACATTATAGTTGTAGCTGCTAAATAAGGCCTTGTTAGTAAGGGAGTCTGTAGCTGCCACGCTCATAGCGACGGGAAAAGAGGCTGGATAGAAATCGTAGTCGTTGTTGTTGTTTCCTGCTCCGCATATTATCAACTTGCCGAGTTGTGTTGCATGCTTCACTATGTCGTGTCCAAATTCGGTGTAAGATGTGCTGCCCCAAGAACAATTGATGACATGAGCTCCTCTAGAAACTGCATACATAATTCCTTCATAGCCGTGTGTCAACTCACCTTGATTACCTGCTTTTATGGCAAGCACCTTCGAGTTAAAACCCGAACCCGCTCCATAAACTCCATTATCTGTTGAGGCACCAGCCAATCCGGCTACATGCGTACCGTGCGACCAACCCAACTCATTCGGATCGTTGTTGTCCTCGTAAAAATTCCAACCAAGATAATCGTCGATGAACCCATTTGAGTCGTTGTCGATTCCATCAACTGGATCAAACTCATTCTTGACCACCGCATCTACTAGATCCGGATGATCCCAATCCACGCCCGTATCAATGATGGCCATAACAATGCTGTCGTTTCCTTGCTCTATGTCCCACGCCTCGTAAGCGTGTATAGCATCGAGATGCCATTGCTTAAACAAGAGCGCATCGGATGGAACGTACAATGGATGAGAAATAAAGGCGGGCTCCACGTATTCAAAAACCTCGGTGCGCATGAATCGTTCAACCAGCTTAAGCGGACTTAGCTTGGCGGTGTAATGAATTTCATATATTAAGGAAATGTCGACCAATTCAGGCTGCTTTGATCTATCGACATTTTTCGGCATCGACCGCGGAAATTTTTGTTCGATTCGGTCCACACCATAATCTTCAAAAAGCGCGATTGCCGCAGGAATATCAATACTTGAAGTGGTGAGTGTATTTCTATAATCGTCCTTCACTTTTAGAATAAGGATGTTCTCTCTGAAATCAGAAGACTGACTAAATCCATTGATCGAAAAAGAACAGAAGATTAAAACTATGATCGCTAGGATCCTCATAGCTTCATAAACTGTTTCACAACCTTAGATCCTTCCGTATCAACCTCCAATAGATATGGCCCAGAAGACAAATCTGACAAATCCACGATTACGCTGTAATCTGCACTTGTTCCCTTTCCAACAATAGCACCAGAAATGTCGGTTATAACCCAGGAATTAATCCCAAGAGAAGATTGAAGCCGAATCGAGTTCTCCGCAGGATTTGGAAATAACTTCACATACTCTAGACCAACGGTTTCAGTGGACAAAGAGCCAATGTCCATTCCTTTTGAAAACCATTCGCATCCATTAGAATCAATGATCGATCCGACATAAAATCCCGCAGACGCAACCTCAAAAACAGAATCTATCGCATTTTCGATCCGTGCATTATTTCGATACCATCGATACGATTCTATTCCTACCGAATCTGCAAACAGCTGAAGTTGATCTCCGGATTGGAGATGTAGGTCTGGGTTCTCTTGTTCTGAGTGAAAAGTAATCTCTAGCGAATCAGAGGAAATCGAACATCCGTATTCGTTCGTGACAAGGCACCAATACACACCAGCGGTATCGATAGTTGTGCTGAATGTATGTGCTGCATTGTTCCATTCATAACTTCCATAATTGTCTTCAATTGTTATCTCCAATTCATCTGAAAGGCAAGCAGGAAGCGCCGCACTCGGTTCAATTATTGGCTTAATCGGAATGGGTCTTTCAAACACGCTCAGTGTGTCTGTATAATCTGAACAGCCCAGGTCATTTGTTACTAAGGCGTGGTGCAATCCCGAGCTAGAAACTTGAATCGACGATGAAGCCTGCCCTGTGTTCCATAAAACTGAAGTTCCAAGCGCATCCACGCTCAGTAGGAGTTCATCACCTTCACAAAACTCATTGCTCAAGGTGCCAATTGTTTTTTTCGGCGAATGAAAATGTAGGGCATTCATGGCGTCGGCTTTTCCAAATCCCCATCGATCGTTTGGAACACTTCCAGTTAATCCATCTTCCAAAGCGCCGCTGGTTAAAGCCGTCTTAAAATCAAGCCAATTGGCATCTGGACACAGCTCAAAAAACAAAGCAGCCATGCCAGCAACCACGGGCGAGGCGCTGCTTGTACCACCCGCACGATTGTGTAAACCACCGACCCCTACTCTATTTCTCTGATTAACATTGGCGAGCTGCGCCTCTATTTGAAATCCAGCTCCAGCGGTTATTGTGAGTTCGCCGGGAGCGGCAACCTCTGGCTTTCGATCCCCAAGTCTGTTTGGGCCAGCACTGCTTGAAGCTGCTATCGCACCTGGAGTTAATGTACTAAACTCAACCTCCAATTCGTCTACGTCTATGTATTCGTTCCTATTGGTATAATTTCCGACAGTGATGACCTTATCTGAACATGCCCAATTGCTAACAATTTGCTGTTTCGAATCGGGTAGTTTGTAATTCGCTATCGCAGGAAATTCACTGCTCGATGGGAGACCTTCCGAGACCATATCATAAAGATTCATGATACCGGATGATGTCGACCAAACATCTAATCTCCCGCTTCCAGTAATTGACAGTCTGTACTTGTATTGAATAGAGTCTATGTGACTGATATAAATCTGCAACATTCCACGTCCATTCGCGGTGTCGGCCCATGTTTGGACCTTAGCGAGGTAATTTCCAGCTAAGGAGAAAAGTGAGTCGGTCTCATTCACATACAATCGGTTTTGAATACTATCAAAGCTCGTCGTTCCTCTGTAAAGCACATTCGGGGTTACTTTATCCGCACCGATCGCAAATATTATCGACTCAAAGTCATTAACGTCTCCATACAATTCATAAAATATAATTCCATTGCCGATGCTTGCGCTTGCCGATGTTTCGAACCAAGTGAAGTTCGTGTCTGATCCAGCTTCATATCCAAGATGATAGGCATTTTCCTCCCCAGAATTTCCAGCGGCACAGACCATAGCGCGGCTAGAATTTTGAGAAATTAAATCGGCTATTTCTGAACTTGGCAAGTCTAGCCCGTCATGCGACCCATTGTATGCGCCAATTGAGGCGTTGATAACACATGGTCGGTCCAGCGAGTCAGCAATCGATAATATGAAATCGACCGCATCGGCGACCGTCGCTGTCCAGCTGAATGAATTAAAATTGGAACTAACAACGACTATTTCTGATTCCGGGGCACAGCCTGTGTATTGTTCAAAAGAGTTTCCATTTCCAACAGCTATTCCTGTGGTGTTCGTTCCATGACCATAGAATAATGCCTGATCGACATGCGGACAATTATTCTGATTGATATCGGCGCTGTCATAAACTTGACCATAGCCATACTGCGGTGTGCGTTGAGCGCTATAACCCATGGTTTGATCCCATAATTCAATAACCCGCGTATTTCCGTTCGCATCCAAAAAATCAGGGTGCTCAAGGTCAAGTCCAGCATCAATCACACCTACCAACACTCCCGATCCCTTGAGCTCCGAAATCAAACCCGCAGTACCGTTGTGTACTCGGTCAATTCGCGTGCTCGCTCTACTTTCATTTAATAGCGCCCTGCCCTGACCTAGCTCAAGGTGCACCGATATGACTTCATCGCGATCATTGAGAAGCAGGATTGATTCTTTTGGAAGAGATACAGAGGCATGAGTTCCATTGTATCGTTTAAAATGCCCTCCAAGCTCCGTCGTGAGAGATTCAAGCTGCCCGCGATCGCCTTTCAGGTATAGATGCAACATCTCGCCCGCTGGGATTTGATCTGCATAGTGCTTAAAAGACAACGGAACTTTTGAAACACCCGACCTCTGGGCCACCCCTTCTAAACTGCAGAGAGCGACTAACAAACACGATATGTATATCAGGCGTAACATGGTAAATCCTTTACTAAGACGAAATTCTTCAATTCAGGTTGAAACTCGAAATAAATATGCTCCAGTCCATTGGTAATTCCAATGTACATTGGATTCAAAACAGAGGCATAGGTAACAACTTGATGCAATACATCAGGCCCTAGCGGCACCTCTGTTGACTTGCATTCAACAATTAGCCAAGGTCGATTGTTCAAGCCCATCACTACAATGTCTGGCCGCTTATTCAAAGTTCCATACTTAATCTGTGACTCAATTAGCAAGAGCGACTCCGGCACCGCATACGCACGAACCAAGTGGCCGACGTAATGCTGACGAACCCACTCTTCAGGGGTAAGAAGAATAAATTTTTTACGAAATCGGTCGAAGATTTGAATCTGCTCGGATGCACTTCTAACTTTGGCCTCCATCGGGGGCAAATTGAGAGGTGGAAATTTTGAGCGATCTATCAATACCGATGATTAATTCAGTATGGCGAATTTAAAGCAGTATACAGACATAATACAGTCTTTGAAAAAAGATATATACAGCCCCATTTACTTGCTGCATGGGGAAGAGCCATATTATATTGACAAGATTAGCAAGTACATCGAAGAACATGCGCTTCAGGAACATGAGCGCGACTTCAACCTTAATGTTTTTTACGGTCGCGATCTCAACAAGGATCTCTTGCTTGAAACGCTTAGACGTTTCCCCATGATGTCGACTAGGCAGGTGGTCATAATTCGTGAAGCTCAAGACTATGGAGGTCGATGGGCTGATCTAGAATCATACTTCCTTAAACCAATGGAGTCGACCGTTTTGGTTATAGACATGAAGTATAAGTCTGCCGATGCAAAAACCAAGTGGTACAAAGCTATCCTCTCAAAGGGTGTGGTACTTGCTTCAAAAAAACATTACGATAATGAGTTGCCCGAGGTTATTACCGGGTTTGTGAAACAGATGAAATATCGAATCAATCCGAATGCGGCGCATATGATGGCGGAGTATCTCGGAAACGATTTGGAGAAAATTGAAATGGAATTGTCAAAGTTGACAATCACCGTGCCCTTGTCAAAGGAAATTTCCACAGATGATGTGCACCGACTTATCGGCATCAGCAAGGAATACAACGTTTTTGAATACATCAATGCGCTCAGCGCTCGCGACGCATTGAAAAGTTACAAGATTGCTCAGTTTTTGGGACGGAACGAAAAGAACAATCCTTTCCTGTTAATCATCAACAACCTGTTTGCACACTTCAGCAAGGTGATGATGTATCAAAGTTTAAAGTCGAAAGACCCAAATACGGTGGCCCGTGAATTGGGATTACGCAGCCCATATGCGGTTAAGGCTATTTCTGCAACGAGCACTAGATTCACCCAACGACAGGTTGCGCTCATCATTCATTTGCTTCGTGAATTTGACGGAAGGTTTAAGGGCGTGAACACCTCTTACAGTGAAACTTCAGAGGACATGCTGAAGGAGATTACTTATCGTATTCTCAACTAGCGCGCAATATCAAGCCAAACAATTTTCTTGGTTTCAAAAAATGGATCATCAAACCAATCATCCAGATACCAATAGCGGTAATTGCAACCAATTAGATCTAATTCTTGCTGATAATCGCCTCCTTTAATATAGATTAGACCGTTTGGAAGCTCCCCTTTGTTACCCTTCTTAATTTTCCCCTTCAACCATTCGTGCATCATCGGCAATGGTTTCACTGCTCGACTCACAACAAAGTCAAAAGAGCCTTTCACCTCTTCCATCCTCTTATTTACGGCGGTCACGTTTTCAAGATCCAAAGACTCGAGCATATGATTGACAGCCTTTATTTTCTTTCCAACTGAATCGATTAGGGTAAACTCCGTTTCTGGAAACAGAATTGCCAATGGCAACCCTGGCAGTCCGCCTCCGGTGCCTACATCAGCTACCTTCATTCCCTTTTGGAAGTCGGCCATTTTAGCCACGCTTAAAGAATGGAGAATATGTCGCGTCCAGATATGCTCCGCGTCTTTTCTGGAAATTAGGTTTATCTGATCGTTCGTATCGAGAAATACAGCGACCAATGTTTCAAGGCGTTCGTATTTGTCGAGGGTGAGATCAGGAAAGTGCGCCTTAATAATGTCTATCCCTTCCACTAAATGCGGTTTACGCTGTGTTTTAAAATTTCAAACATGAGTTCTCTTGCTCGAAAAAGCTGTGCCTTTACGGTACCTAACGGAAGCTCTAGGCGAACAGCTATCTCCTCATAGCTCAGTTCTTCGAAGTATCTCAATTCAACTAGCAAGCGATATTTTGGCTTGAGCTGCTCAACAATTCTGTGCATTTCATCAATGCGTTGTTCTTTCATTAAAGCTTCTTCGGGGTTAAGTCCTTTGGCTTTAATATCTAATGTACTATCATCCGCATCATCATCTGAATATCCCGTATCGATGGAGATCATTTGTGATTTTTTCTTTTTCCTTAAAAAGTCGATGCAATTGTTCGACGCAATTTTAAAGAGCCAAGTGCTAAAGGCATAGTCCGGGCGATATTGCCCAAGTCTTTTAAACGCTTTACCAAAAGCCTCGATCGTCAAATCTTCCGCATCGTCTTTGTTGGAAACCATCTTTACCATCATGAAATAGATGCTCTCCCGATACACTGCCATCAGCTCAGTATACGCCCTTTCGCTTCCTCCAAGCGCCTTTTCAACAAGGTCAAGGTCGCGCCGCGCGCTGTCGCTTATGTTTTTCTCGTCCATTCCGTAGGTTGGCCAAATTGGCTAGCGATCGAAAATAGTGGATTCAGTAGAGACAGGATTGGCTCGAGGAAAAAATATATCCATACACGTGATTTCAGTCCTACTATCGTTTCAAATCGCCAGAGCGCAATTGCTTTCAAGATATAAACGAAAAGTGCCGTTGTCAATATGGCGATAAAAGCGTCTGGTGACATATACAGCAGAGAAAATGGTAAACCCAAAACGATGATCAGGTCTGACAGATCGAGCAGACCAAGCAGCAGAAGATGTACCGATTTATATCGGGTACCGGTTTGAAGGTGGCGCTGTTTCTGACCAAACCAAGAAACCAACGAGTCTGGCGCCTTACTCATTGTAAGGGCCTCAGGCACGGCCATTGTCTTCGTACCATTTGGAATTGATTGAATAAAAAGATCATCGTCACCACTGGCTATCTCACTGTGACCAATAAACCCATCGACTTTCTCATACAAACTTTTGGTATATCCCATGGAACGACCAACCCCCATGTACGGCGCACTGATCATAGCGGCCAACATATACCTCATGGCTATTCGCTCTGACTCCAAACGGTATAATTTATTCACGAGACCACTTTCGGTCTCAAACAATCCTGATCCTAGAACCAATTCGACCCCATTTGAAAATGCAGCTCCGAAAGGCATCAACCAACCATCGTTTTGCGGTCGGCAATCAGCATCTGAAAACACCAGATTATTATGACTTGCCTTCTCAACACCAAATGCCAACGCCGCCTTCTTGCCATGATGATCAATAGGCAATACGCACACCACCAAGTTGGTATAGATTGACTCCATCTCCTGAAGGATTTTCTGTGACCTATCGTTGGTGTCATTCAAGACAACGACAACTTCGAATTCAGGATAATTCAGCTCCAAAAACAAGGGCAGATTTTTTAATAAGTTTTCTGCTTCATTTTTGGCCGCTATGATTATTGAAATGGCGTTTAAGGTGTTTGTACCCTCTCGGAAAAACCCATCATTTCGATAAGTTACAAGCCTCATAACCAGTAATATAAAATACGAGATCTGAATAAAAAATACAACCGAAAAAACACCTATCCACATGTGGCTTATGCGAATAAGAAATAGTAGGCGATAGCCGCCAACAGCGCGATGAGAATCAAAACATTACGATTCGATGTTGCGCTCTCTTTTCTATTCTGTTTTGACCTCCATTGATGGTTGAGTTGCGACCGGAAGCCCTCAGCCGAATGCCCTTCACTTTCGCTTTCCAACTCTCGTTTGATGGTCATTTTCCTCGCCTCCAAGTACTGCTTGGTTTCGTCAAAATGACGTGGGCGATATTGAAATCGCCTTGGCTGAGGTTGTTTAAATAAAAATCGAATCATCCTAACAAACGTACATGAAATAGATGGTTTTTAAAGACCAAAAAGGCTTCATTATCACGGATGCACCGGCTAGAATATTGCATTAACGAAGGGCTACACAAATGGCTTAAGCTTTGTAACAAGCGCATGATGATAAGTGCTAAGACATTATTAATCGCGTTAAGATAACCACGGTACCTTCAGTTTTTATGCGTTTCAACTCTTCCATATCGATAACACTGCTGATAATCTCGGCGGGAACCCTTGCCTTATCAGGGAACCCGAAGGTTATGGATGATGCGCGCGCCTTTCCATTCGCACCGATTTCTCTTGACGCGGCAGACTCTGTATTAGCTCGGCTAGATGACCATGAACGTATCGCGCAACTCTTCGTAATTCGTGGCGTAGATTCCACAGCTTACGGTTGCAGCGGATACATCGACGCCCCTGGCAAGAAGATAGGGCTACTTCGAAAAAACGATCGAAATGGCATTCCTTATTTCTATGGTCAAGACCTTATTCAGCATGGAGATAGCTTTTATAGCGAGTCGCAGTTGGCGGGCACAAATAACCTAGGCCTCGTCTCGAAATACGCTGAAACCATCGGAGAAAATCTTCATGAAACTGGGCACAACTTTGTGATTGGCCCTTCTTTGGAAGTATTGTACAACGATCAGAATCCACATACGATGGCGCATTCGTTTAGCGACGACCCCGAGGTTGTCCTTGAAAATGCCCGTGCCTTTGTCTCAGGAATGAAAAAAGCGGGGATCCAATCCGTTGTTGGAAGCTATCCAGGGATTGGAAACATGAACCGTGGATTCGATCAAGATTCACCGATTGTGTACTCTCGAATGAATCAACTCGAGCGCGTCGACATGGTCCCATTCAAGGGATTAATTAATGAAGGTATTCAAGGCATTTTAGTGGCCAACGCAGCCATCCCAGCTGTGGATTCTAACAGAGATGCAATGGCGTCCTCCTCGCATAGAATACATAAACTATTGCACGATAAACTTGGGTTTAATGGACTGGTTTGGTGCGATTTAACAACGAGTAAATCAGACCAAAGTTTTGTGAACGCAACGAACTATTTAGTAGCGGGAAACGATGTTGTTATTATTTCTGGTGACCTGAACACTCAAGTAAAACAAATTCAAAAATCGATTCGACTAGGCATTATTAGCCAAGAAGAAATAGACCGGAAATGCAAACGAGTAATTCAGGCTAAATTATGGATGCGGCAGTCTGAACCGAGAAAAACTACCAAGGAAAACAACCAAATCCAGATTGAGTTAAGGGAGCGTGAAATTGTTCAAGCCAGCCTGACACTTTTACGAAATGTCGATTTCACCGTGCCCATCCAAGCCTTAGACACCACAAAAATTGCGGTAGTTAAAATTGGGAACGAAGGTGATGTGCTCGACCCCTATCTCGTCAATAGGTATTCCCCTGCAGACGTATTCGACATCTCATTTTCTGAGCTGGAAAAAGGTTACGCCGCCTTTCAAAAGCGGGAATCTGATTATAACATAGTAATCATACTCGCCAATCCTGAGGCAGCAGTCAACCGCAAGCGCTTTGGAATGAGTGAACATTACCAAAGCGTAATCGAGCGTATTGGATACTCTCAGCGCACAATTTTAGTTTGGAATGGAAATCCCAAAGGACTATTGCAGGTAATTAGCGTACCATCCATTGCCGCCATTATCAGTGGTCATAAATCCGGCAGACTTACTGATGATTTTGCGCTTCAGGCGGTTTTTGGCGGGCGTCCAATAAGCGGTAGATTGAAGCGAAAGTTAGGCGTTGAATTTATGCGCGAAGCCGGCATCGAGACGAAAAAAACACGCTTAGCCTACGGTATACCAGAAGAGGTCGGCGTTCGATCTGAATTCCTGGTTGACATAGACAAAATAGCCTATAGCGCTATTACAGAAAAGGCTTGCCCTGGTTCGCAAGTATGGTTTGCGAAAGACGGAATGGTTGTGGTCGACAACACGTACGGATATCATACCTATCAGCGAAAGGATACCGTAAAACCAACCGATCTGTATGATCTCGCTTCAATCACCAAGATTGCAGGATCGGTTGCCGGAATGATGAAACTCAGCCAAGACTCCCTTTTTAACTTGGACCACAACCTTTGCGATTACCTTTCAGAGTGGGTAGACACAACGGCTTACATGAATATGGGCATGCGCGAAATATTTTCGCACCAAGCCGGACTGCCTGCTTTTATCCCATTTTATGCCAAAACTTTGAGAAAGGGCGTGCCGCGGTTTGATGTATACAGCCTGGCTCAAAATGACATCTATTCGCATCGAGTTGCACGTGAACTCTATATTCACAAAGACCAGCCCGACAAGATGTTCCGGCAAATTCTCCGACATCCAATCAAGAGTCAAAAAAAGTACAAGTACAGCGACGTTGGTTACTACTTTGCCTTGCGCATTATCGAAAAACAAAGTGGTATGAAGATGGAAGACTATTTGGACCAAGTTTATTATAAACCACTTGGGCTTTCAACAATGACCTATCGTCCGCTTAAAAAGTTCGACAAAAAGCAGATTGCGCCTACGGAATACGACAGGTATTTTAGAAATCAACTGGTCCACGGCGACGTGCATGACCCAGGCGCAGCAATGCTGGGCGGAGTTGGAGGACATGCCGGTCTTTTCTCGAATGCCAACGACCTAGGAGTGCTTATGCAGATGTACTTAAATGGCGGATCGTATGGCGGAAATGAATACTTCGACAGCTCAATCATCGCCGATTTTGTACAATGTCAGTTTTGCGATAACGATAACCGCAGGGGCGCGGGATTTGACAAACCACTTACGGACGGTAGTTCTGGTCCTTCATGTGGGTGCACTGACTTAAATGCTTTTGGACATCAAGGTTTCACGGGCACGGTTACCTGGGCAGACCCAAGGGATCAAGTTGTGTATGTGTTTCTATCAAATCGTGTATATCCCGACGCCAGTAATAAGAAGTTGGCACATATGAATATTCGAACCGACATCCAACAAGTGTTTCACGATGCGATTATAAAAAGCGCGAAAGCTGACTCGGCAGCAAACCAATTATGACGTTATCTTATCTAGGCTCCGAACAATTTAGTCGTTCATTTGCTATAGGATTGATGAAGAATATATGCGAATAGGAATTGTTTGTTACCCGACGTATGGTGGTAGTGGTGTTGTGGCAACTGAGTTAGGCCTTGAAATGGCCAAGGAGGGGCATGTCGTGCACTTTATTAGCTATTCTCAACCGGTCAGACTAGACCTCTACGCCGAGAACGTGCACTATCATGAGGTTGTAGTAACCGAATATCCATTGTTCGACTACGCGCCTTACGAGTTGATTCTCACATCTAAATTGGTGAGCGTAGTCAAGAATGAAAACCTAGACATTCTGCATGTTCACTACGCCATTCCGCATGCATCTGCCGCATACATGGCAAAGCAAATTCTAGCCTCGGAGGGAATCAATATCCCAATTGTTTGTACACTGCACGGAACGGACATTACGCTTTTAGGAAAGGACGCATCCTTTGAACCAGTGATCACCTTCGCCATAAATAATAGCGACGCTGTTACAGCCGTGTCTGAAAGTTTACGGAGAGACACCCTGAAGTATTTCAATGTTAAACGCGAAATCAAGGTGATCCCTAACTTCATTAATTTGAACAACTACTCGGATTTAAAACCGAATGGATTGCGTGCTCGATACGCTGTGAAGGGCGAGCGTTTAATTATGCACGTATCCAATTTCAGGAAAGTCAAGCGTGTAGAAGATGTTGTAAAAGTCTTTGGCAAAATTCACGATGCCATGCCTGCTCAATTACTGCTAATTGGAGATGGACCAGAACGATACAATGTGGAGACAATGTGCCGTGAATTAGGCAAGTGCGACCAAATTCATTTCATTGGTAAATCGAAAACAATTGAGCGTTTTTTGATTAATGCCGATCTCTTCATTCTACCATCTGAAACCGAAAGCTTTGGATTGGCCGCATTGGAAGCAATGGCTGCAGGCGTCCCAGTAATTTCAAGCAACACTGGAGGTTTACCTGAAGTAAATAAACATGGATATAGTGGATACTTAAGTGAGGTGGGCGACATTGATTCTATGGCCAAGGGTGCGATTGAAATTTTGTCATCGGACGAAACCCTAACGCGTTTCAAATCCAATGCAAAGCAACAAGCAAAAAAGTTCAGCCTTCCCGAGATTCTTCCACAATATGAGCGATTGTATGACCCGCTCCTTTTACCTTTGGTATGATCATTGGCTATCAAGCCATCAAATTCCACAATTATGAAAAAGCTAAGTTTAATTTTCGGCCTTGCAGTTGCCATGATGAGCTGCTCTACTTGTTATGAATGCTCAGAAGAGGTTATAATCTATAGTGGAAGCACGCCCACCGACACGTCTATTACCACAGAGGAACTATGCACAGCAGACGCTTCGGTGATTACTGAACGAGAGGCAGCAGGAGCTGATTGTAAATCAATCTAGTTCAGTAAAATTCCTTTCTCTGCTTGCGCTTCTTGATAATACAAGAAGTGAAGATATTTAAGAAGCCCGATGAGCATACCCTCTCGGGCTTTGCTATTTGGAAGTTGAATGAACCTAATCTTATCCCAATTACTCATTGCAATGCATGCTGCCACATCCATAGGCTTATATTGAATGATCTCCGCTAAAATTGGCCGCTTACCAAACTTTATTTCAATATAATCGGCGAATGACTCCAAGAGGGGAATCGAAGCGGGCTCCCTTCTCCCATCGATCAGGTTTGGGCCTATTTCGCCTCCGGGGTAAAGCTTGTTTTTCATCTTATCGCGCATGGAGATTAGAGAATGAACAGAGACGCACTCTACGATCACATCGCGCGTTCCTTTCGGTGTTCTGTCCGTTACGCGCACCAGCTTGCATTTGGAGGCATAGCGCACATTGTGCTCTTTGTACGGCATGGCAAAGTGTAGGTTTTCCTCCTCCATTTCATCAAATAATTGCCGATACTTCGGCTCAAATACGCAAAGCGGCATTTGCTCTCCAGGCAACATAAATGTGCGAAGCGGGAACATTGGTATTTTGACTGATTCAATCGGCATCACTATCTAACAGATTCAATGATAGAATAGTTCAGTCAGAATTGCAACCATATTTCCTGCTGAGGTAAATAACCTCCGCGGATGGAGTTTGTGAGAATCACGCACATCTTATCTTCCTTAGACGACATCCAGAAATAGGTCCGAAATCCACGCCACCAGCCATTGTGGTAGATCAGGGTATCGTTTGCCTCTGGTAATGGCTTGATACGCCATCCATATCCATAGAATGCAGATGCTCCTGTCTTGGCTTTTGGACTAGTCGCCTCAGCCCACAGCGAATCCGAAATGGGGTTTTGGCTTTTTATCGTTTTATAGAAGGCATACAAATCAGCGATTGTACTGTACATACCCTTGTCCCCTACCACTCCGTCTAAATACGATGGAAGTTTGACATCTCCACTTGGATAATGGCCTTTCACGTCGTAAGCGTTTGCATCTTTTGAAAATGGATCAATAATCTCGGAATTTGCCATTTCCAGTGCAGGGAAAATAGTCCATTCCATGTAGTCCTTGAATGATGTATCTGTGACGGCTTCGATGATGTTAGCCAACAAAGTATAATTGGTGTTGCAATAGTCAAAACCTCTGCCCGGCTCAAAATAAAGCGGAATTTCATCACACTCCATCATAGTTAGTAAGTCCGAATTCGCCATAGGATCTTCGGGCATACCCCAAAGGTTATCGGTTACATAGGCATAGTATCCTATGCCACTAGTGTGGTTGAGTAATTGCCCTATGGTTACATCTGAATATGGAGTACACACGAGATGATCAGACACCTTATCATCTATGCGCAAGCGACCTTCATCGATCAGTTTTAGAATCGAAAAAGCCGTAAAGGGTTTTGATAGCGAGGCAAGCTGAAATTGATCATCGAGACGAAGCGAGTCCTTCGTTTTAAAGTTGCGAAATCCATGAACGAGTGAATGCGTGACCCCATTCTTCGCGAAAAGCGCTACACCATTGAATTTCCGAGCTTCGAAAAGGTCTCCAAAAAACGAATCGAGGGTAGTGGCATCATGCGGGTTAAACTGAAGTTCTAGCTCGGGCGCTGGATCGTAATCAACAACGGCAGGGCTTGGAACATTGCTTTCCGTGCATCCTACAGCTAGTATCGCAATAAAAATTCCGACTTTAAGGAGCCTCACCACAGGTGCAAGTATGGTCGTATTTACCGTATTCAGATTCGCACTTATCTGCATAAGCGCTTAGGTCCTTTTTGGTACCACACATTTCGGGATATTGATATCGGGTGACCTTGTCCCGGTCTTTGACCACGCAGATATGGCATTTCTTACAGCCTGAATTTGCTACAAAAAGCAAAAGACTAAAACCCAGAACCATATGCCTCAATGTCTTACTCATTCTATTACTATGTCTTGTCCACAATCGCAGTACAGATCAATAGAGCCAGCGTCAGTTGCTTCCATTTCAGCAACCACACGGTCTTCACAAAGTCCTTCGTACGCCTTGATGTCTTTGTTTGAACCGCATATTTCACTGTAAGCAGTGAATAGAGTTTCGTCTGATGTTTGTTTATCGTAGATAGCGCATTGGTGGCATTTTTTACAAGAACCAAAGCCCATCAAGACACAGACGACAGCGACTATTTGAACGTATTTTGACATATAATTAATGGAACAAACGTAATCATTCACCTTTTGGTTTCTCATTTTGAAAGAATAGTTGAAAGCAGATCCATGTTCACTTCTTTTCCTGTCCAATTTGATACCACTTGGCCATCTTTTAGAAGGATTGCCGTTGGGAAGGTTCCGTCAACCGCGATCATCAACGCTCGGCTGGAAGTTGGCTGGAACGGGAAGTTTGCAACTTTCGTTTCCATAAGAAATTCCGCCACTTTTTCTTCGTTTCCAAAAATCATCAGGCGCAGTTTTTCATCCGCGATTTCTTTATCTGTAGTTGAAAGCAATGTTGCCAGCTGCTTGCAGTGAACACAGTTTGCATACATAACCACAATTAGCTTTTCGCCTTGATCCAAGTCCCATTCGTGGTCCTCGCTTAGGTTTGTTACCAACTCATTGTCAATTGTTGGCTCTTTATCTAGATTGCCTGATGGAATCGGTGAAGCGAGAAATAAAATTGGCACAACAAGCAATCCCAAAACCAGCCCGATCCAACTAAATCGCCACTTCCAGTCAAGCTTCAATTTCCACAGCAGCATTTGCCCCCAGATTAAAATGATGATATTCTTTACAATACTTGTTGGCGCATCCATCGGTATCAGCTCACCAAAACAACCGCAATTATCGTCGCCAGACCCTTGAACAATGAGCAGCGTTAAATAGACCGTAAACCCAGCGGTCATCGCCTGAGCAGCCATTACCATTGCGCGCGTCCAAAATCCAAAAGCGATACTTGTTCCTAACACTAACTCAAAGAGAATCAGACTCCTGGCCATAAGAGGAGCAAGCGACCAAGAAATCCCCACTTGCTTAATAAGTACCATCTCAAATGCCTCGATCGGTGCCAATTTCAGACATGCCGAAACGATAAATACAAGGCCAAAAAGTATTCGAAGAATAAGGTAGCTCAGTTTCACTTTAAATCTTGTTTCCTTTATATTTTCCTTCAAATGTGCACCGGCTTAAGCGCTCATCTAAATATTTCGTTTCAATTCGCTTTTGACAAACTTCTTCCGCCTCTTTCTTCGTTGCCTTCTCAATAATCATAATCGTCTCCTGCCCCGTAACCATCATACATCGACAAGACCACGTTTTCTCACACGACATCAGGCCCATGAGCAACATGAGACCAAAAGCGAAACGATATTTCAAAATGATTTTCGGCATATTTGACAACGTAAACAAAGGTAAATCTATAATGATAGACATGACCTTATAAAGACGCAATAACACTTTGTTATGACGATGAATTATTCGAATAAAGGCCTAGACTACGATGCAAAAATACTCTTAGCCTGGGGCGAGTCAATTAATGGAAACGCCAAAATCATCCAATGGTTGATGAAGAATGGATTCCCTGAATTGGGTCTATTCCATTATGCTTTACGCAATGAGACTAGATCAAGAGATTGGCTCTTAGAGAACGGGCATCCCCATCTCATGGCGTTAATCAGCGGAATTGAAGGTGACAAAAAAGCACTCACATGGTTAAATACAAACGGATTTCATCTGCTGCATCAAATGGCATTGATTGGTGACGGCGACAAAGATGCTTATGCAGAGTTACAGGGTGAGCAGACAAAAGTGTTCGCGATGCTTGCGAAAAAAATGGAGTTCATCAAAGACGAAATTGAGCGAGACAACAACGACTTTCATAAAATCAGTTCGACCTAATCCTTGACGGGTTTTCCGTTTAAGAATTCGCCCTTCCAAACCGTGCCATCGGTGTGTTTTATTTTCCCTTTTCCGCTGCGCTTTCCGTGTTCAAAATGGCCGCGATAAAGCTGTCCATTAGGCCATTCCATTTGTCCTTTTCCATGCGGATCATCCTCTTTCCAGCGGCCATAGTATTTGCGACCATCAGGCCAGACCATATCGCCTTTTCCGTGTCGCATTCCATTTTGCCATCGACCCTCGTAGTAGCTACTGTCCGACCAGACCATGGTCCCCTTTCCACTAAACTCGCCCTCATAGATCTCGCCATAATACTTGGAGCCGTTGTCCCAAAATATCGTTTGAAATCCGTCTCCTAACATTCGCATATCCTCTGGATTCGAAATCTGTGCGAACAATGAAACGGTATAAACCGTCGTCAGGGCTAGTATGAGTAGTAATTGCTTCAATTCTTCTATCGTTTATTTAATGATCCAGCCCCTGAAATATCAGACTTAATATTCGGGTCGCCTTTATAATCTACCTGACCTGCTCCTGATATTTCAACTTCTAATACTTCCGAGACACTAATTTCCACCTCGCTTGCTCCCGAAATGTCGATATAGGCTTCTTTGACTTGTAGGTCAAACGCACTAATTTCTGCGGCACCGCTCAGGTCAAACTCAACCTTATCGGCGAGACCTCTCACTTCTAATTCTGCCGCTCCGCTCAGGTCGATGCTGAAAAAATCTACATCCAATGCCAATTCTGCCTCGGCACCGCCACTAATATCTAGCTCCAAACGATCGCCTGTAACGGCACCGGAACTTGCCAATTCACATGCTCCCGAAATCGAAACCTCATCTATGTCCCGGTAATAGACGGTTAGCAATAAGGCTTCGGCATCCAATATTTTATTATTTGCGGTAATATGAAGCGTACCTCCTTCAACCTTCGTATCGATATGCTCATGAATATTTTCATCAGTTTCAATGACTACTTTCGGTTCACCAGGCATCAATACAATTTCAAATACTCCAGAGACATCAAGTGTATTGTACGAATCTATCGCTCGCTCCTCCGTCGTTACATTTCCATCGCCAGTTATCGTTTCTCCGCAAGATGAAAGGAGAACAAGCGCGATTAAAAGCGAAAAAATATTTTTCATAGCTCAAATTTAGATGGGGTCAAAAGTGTAAAATGTTTCACATTTGAAGCTCAACAAACTTCGCATGAAACTATTACTACTCAGCAACTCTACGAACCCGGGGCAACCATACCTACATTGGCCACTGGATTACATCGATCGCTTTTTAGGTTCGATTCGGAATGCGGTCTTCATCCCATACGCTGCAGTTAGTTTCAGTTACGACGACTACGAAACGATGGTAAACAAGGCTCTTGTAGAGCGGGGCATAACAGTAACGTCCATCCACCATTCTAATAATCCCGCTCTAACAATTAAGAATGCAGAGGCTATTCTTGTCGGAGGTGGAAATACATTTCACCTTATGCACATGATGGAAGAACTAGATATTAAGGAGGCGATTCGATCAAAAGTAAAGGCGGGCGCACCTTATATTGGTTGGAGTGCTGGTTCAAATGCTACATGCCCTACCATTCGAACAACGAACGACATGCCAATTATAGAGCCCAAAAGTTTCGAGGCATTGAACTTGGTACCCTTCCAAATAAACCCTCACTACACAGAGAACACCATTCCAGGACATGGTGGTGAGTCTCGATTGCAACGGTTGACAGAGTATAGCGCCATCAATGACATTCCGGTGGTTTGTTTACCTGAAGCCTGTGCAATCAGGATTGACGACAACGGCACGCGACTGCTTTCTGCCGAACCCGTAAAGATCATTTACAAGGGCGGCGTGGTGAAGTCTCTGCACAATGGGATCGTAGACCTCTAGTCTATTTCTTTCCCTTTTGTTTGGCCGCTTTAATGCTGTCAATTTTAGACTGTTCCGGACCAGCATGGGATGGCATTTCCTTTTGCCCCTCGTCCACAGTTGCGGCTTGTGGGGTTGCTTTCCCGGCTTCCTTCACTTCCGGCGCATTCGATCGTAATACTTTCGGCTCCTCTTGAATCTGCGGCTCGACCTCAAGATTATTGGGCACCTCGGATTTCGCCGATTGACCCGCAGGAGGGTTCTCAACCTTGGTATTCTTAGACTCTGTCTTTTTATCAGAGCATCCTATTAAACAAATCGCCAGACTAAGGCTGAACAATAATCTTCTCATTGATCAATATTTTTTGGTCGGTGGTAACTTTCAATATGTATTGGCCCGCTGAAAGGGCGAATTTGTCAAATCCGAGTTGATGCCTACCAGCTTTGACATAATCGACAAACAAGGATTTCACTTCACGGCCTTGCATGTCATAGATACGCGCTTCAACCATATCTCCTTGTGGCATCTCAATATCCACATACATCATTTCGGAGCTTCGTATTGGATTCGGATACGTTCGATTCTTAAGTACTTGCGCTTCTTCAATGCTCAGTGGAACAAGCTCTCCATTAAATAGTTGGTACGTGTCTCCATCAATTACATATGCCTCCACAACTCCACCAATCAGAATCGTATCGGTATCTGTTGGCAAAGTCTCTACTACTTGGATCATACTATCAACACGAAGTGAATCGAAGCAATCGTCATTCCAAGCCACCAACTTTACATCAAACCAACCAGTATCCGTATAAGCTACAAGTGGGTTTTGTAGTGTTGATACATTCGGCACACCACCTTCAAACGTCCATTCCCAAGACACAGGGTTGTTCGTAGAATTGTCATAGAAATTTACAAAGTATGGCGTAGACCCAAGGGAATCGTTTGAGTAGAAATCGATCGTTGGGCCAACCGCTGGAGTGTAATCACCTTTGATTTCGGCAATGCGCGTTCGATATCGATTTCCGAAAATCGTGTAGCATCCAGCCATCCATACCTCGGGATCAACTGCATTGTGCTTTCGTTGCATGCACGAGTAATCACCCCAACGTTCAGGGCTTCCAATGAAACTAATAGGCGCTTGTCCTGCGATGATTTGGGCAGAGCTTGACCAGTTCATATCGTTGTCGCAGTTCACAACACGCATTTCTGGATAGATGGTGCTTCCTGTGCGCAAGGCACCAACCATGACACTTTGATCACATTCGTTTAATCCAAAAGAAGCCAAACTAGGATATGCGTAATCAATCCCTGTTTCACCAAATGATTCAGTCTCAGAATCGTTCGGATTATCAACTGGAATTCGATGGTATACAATCCCGCTATAGCCTGAGTTTAGATATTCACCCGCATGCACAGCATGAATAATTCCGTTTAAATAAAAGGCACTTTGAACACGGCAATCTCCAACATCAACGAGGCTAGATGAACCAGCCTGATTTCCGTCGGCAGCAACACTGTATGATGCAATAATATCGTCTACAGTGAGCGTTGCACTGCCACTTAAATTATCCGTAATCTCATAAAAATAGAATCTCGTTGAACCTCCAGATCTAGAGCTCACGAAATACATATTTGGCCCATAAGCACCTTGCTGTCCATACGATGCAGGAACAACCGTAAATGCTCGTCCGCCGTTCGCGTCAAAAATTCCATCCCAAAGTGAGTAGGTCAAGCTCGAAGCGTTGTTGTAGCCATCAAACTTATCGATCTGGTATATGACCGTTTCGTTGAATCCGCCGCTGCTGTAAAATAGATTTGTAGAAATGAAAAGCTCATCGTTTGATATTCCAATGCTTGGATAATCCGTCCAGCTATAATCGTTTAATGGATTTCCTGGTAACTCATAAATCTCCCAACCATCATTTTCCGGGTCGTTCGATTTTGAGAAACAAACAAAAATCTTCGAGTTTGTGTAATGGTTTCCATGAAGCAACACATAGATGAAGCGATCTTCCTTGCTATCATAAATAACCTTCGGGTCGAATAGATAGGAGCTTGATGCCAGTCCGCTAAAAAATGACGAATGGGTCGATACACCTGTGCTTGTTCCTGTTTCATTGAAGTATGAAATATCCTCGTTATCCACAGCTACAATGCGCCCACCATTTGAAATGGCCATGGCATTATCTGGTGGTGTATAGTTCGTCATAGTGGTCCCGTTGATACCTGTTCCGATGATAGGTGTCACAGCACGTCCTCCGGCCATATCATTTCCTATCCCGATTTCAGCGAGTGCCTTGGTCTCAAGTTTGGCTTCTTTAAAACGCGTTACGGAATCATCCTTTGTGTGATAAATGGCAACTTTTCGCATCACTGTTTTCCACTCATCTGTTTGCGGTGCACCAGCCACAGTTGAAACGTGTGGAGCGCTTTGAATGGCACTTCGGTGACCCGTTTCATGTTTTTGAATTTCAACTAAATCTTGTGCTGTAGTGCCGCAAATTGTGATCAACAATGTGCCAATGGCTAAAACTGTTTGTTTCATATCTGTTCCTTTAGGGCGTAGGTTGTTTCTAGACGTTGCAAATATGCTTCTTTTGCATCCGTATCTAATAGTACTTGACGCATGAAAAATCAAATAGTGGGCACCATAATGTGCTTTTCCCTCATCTTTTCGACCATTCACCCACTTTCGGCTACGGAAGGAATGTGGATACCCTCGATGATCAAAAAAATGGTCGCTGGCGACATGAACGCCATGGGCATGAAAATCAGCGCGGACGATCTATATAGTATAAACCAAAGCTGTATTAAGGACGCGGTTGTCCATTTCAACGGGGGCTGCACCTCTGTGCTGGTGAGCGACAAGGGATTGTTGCTAACGAATCACCACTGTGGATATAGCCGCATTCAGGCGCACAGCTCCCTCGAAAACAATTACTTGAAGGACGGCTTTTGGGCAAGCGGATTGGATAAAGAGCTTTCAAACCCAGGAATGAATGCTTCCATTATAAAAGAAATTCGGGATGTTACTGATGCCATTCTGGGTGAGTTACCTGAAAATGCCACGGAGGCCGAGCGTGCGGCATTAGTCAAAATTAAATCGGCTGAGCTGGTTGAATCTGCCATCGATGGCACACACTATCAAGCTTATATACGCCCATTCTATTTCGGCAATCAGTACTTAATATTTATTACCGAGGTTTTTGAAGATGTTCGACTTGTGGGTGCTCCGCCTTCAAGCATTGGAAAGTATGGATACGATACCGACAACTGGGTATGGCCGCGTCACACAGGTGATTTCAGTGTGTTCAGGATCTATGCGAACAAAGACAACAAACCGGCCGAGTATAGTGAAGAGAATGTTCCTTTCAAGCCAGCCTATCACCTTCCAGTAAGTTTGGAAGGTGTGGATGAAAACGACTTTACCATTGTATATGGATTTCCGGGCCGAACAGACAATTATATCACTAGCAATGAGGTGAACGATGTGTTGACAAAGACTAACCCAATGCGTCTGCAAATGAGGGAAGCATCGTTAGGTGTGATTGATGCCGCCATGCGAAAGGATGAGCTGACTAAGATTCAGTATGCGGCGAAGCAGAGTCGAATTAGCAATGCTTACAAAAAGTGGATTGGCCAATCGAAAGGCCTCATTCGACATGAAGCAGTGTCAAAGAAGGATTCCATTGAGCGCGTATTTCAAGAACGCGTTAATGCGAAGCCAGAATGGAGCGATGCGTATGGAGGCGTTTTACTTGATATATCAGCGCTTGACACCAAAACTCAACACCACAGTATGAGTAGAAACTTCTTCATTGAGTTCTTTTATATGGGACCTGAAGTTCTAAGGTTCGCAGGCGGGTTCTCCGAGCTTGTAGAGCTGAGTAAAAACAAAGAGGTGGCGGACGAAGAAATCGACAAATGGGTGGCCAACAAACTCTCCAAGATGGGTTACTTCAAAAATTATGACGCTCAAGTAGATGAAGACATCATGAAGGCACAGATCAACTACTTTATTGAAGGACAACCTCTAGCCATTTTCACCAAAGACATGCGCAAGAAAAACGAAGACTTGGCTGGATTTACGGATCGCCTTTACGCCGAATCGATGTTTGTTAGTGAGGTGAGCATTCGGAGTTTTCTGGAAGGATATTCCCGAAACAAGTACAAGAAAATTGAGAAGGATATGGGCTATATGTTTAGCAAAAACATCAGTAGCCACTACATGGATGTAACGCGCCCAGCCTTGATGGAGTTTGCTCCTACTCAAGACAGCCTGATGCGGGTTTGGATGGCGGCACAAATGGAAGTGATTCCTGAGAAAACGTATTACCCTGACGCAAATGGAACGCTTCGAATTACCTTCGGCAAGGTGGAAGGATATCCTCCATTTGATGCAGCAGAATATGCACATTTCACCACACTAGAAGGAGTCATGGAAAAAGAGGACCCGACCAACCCTGAATACAACCTGCCGCCAAAAATGCGTGAATTATATAATGCCAAGGACTATGGGCAATATGCGCATGAAACGGGTGAGATGCGAGTCTGCTTTATTGCTAGCAACCATACGTCAGGCGGAAACAGCGGCAGTCCAGTGATCAACGCGAAGGGTGAACTTATTGGACTCAACTTTGACCGAACTTGGGAGAGCACCATGAGCGACATCATGTTCAACTCATCCATTTGCAGAAACATCAGTATCGACATCCGATATGTGCTCTTCATCATGGACAAATTTGCCGGTGCAGATCACCTTGTCAAGGAAATGGACTTAGTGAGCGCGGCTAAATAAACTGCTGTGATAGAATGGTATTCTATCCAAAGAAAACATAGCCAATGGCGATTGCCGCTAAAATGCCAAATAGGTCTGCGAACAATCCAGCGCCTAAGGCATAGCGTGTTTTCCGAATGCTGACCGATCCAAAATAGACCGCGAGTGTATAGAAGGTTGTTTCGGTTGAACCTTGGAAGACACTCGCCAAACGGCCTGTGAATGAGTCTGCACCGTAGGTATTCATGGCCTCTACCATCATTCCTCTGGCTCCGCTTCCACTCAATGGTTTCATAAATGCCGTTGGTAAAGCATCAACCAATTCTTTTGGCAAATGCAACACCGTTGCGAGAAATTCCAATATGTAATCCATGGCGCCACTGGTTCGGAAAAGACCAATTGCCACCAAGATTGCTACTAGGTAAGGAATGATTTTAATGCTTACTCCAAAACCTTCCTTTGCGCCTTCGATAAAGGATTCATAGACATTGATTTTCTTTCGAACCGCCATCAATATAAAAGTGACAATGATGGTCAGTATTATACCGTTTCCAAATACACTAGAAACGTCCGCGAGTTGATCCTTTGGTAAACTGCCAAACCAATAAATGAGCAATCCTATTAGCGCGGTAATTCCTCCGATCCAGCCCACTAATACGGGTTGAAACAAGTTAATGCGTTGCCGTATGCACACAAACAACAATCCGGCTAGGGTGGCGAAATAGGTGGCCAGTAATATTGGCAAGAAAACATCGGAAGGATTGGCCGCACCGTTCGCACCTCGCAATGCCATCACACTGATTGGAACAATTGTAAGTCCCGAAGTATTGAGGACGATGAACATGATCATCGCATTCGAGGCTGATTCTTTGTCTTGGTTTACTTCCTGCAATCCTTGCATGGCTTTTAAACCTAACGGTGTAGCTGCATTGTCAAGGCCAAGCATATTTGCGCTGAAATTCATCATCATTGACCCAAAAGCAGGATGATCTTTAGGAACCCCAGGAAAGAGCCGACTAAAAAATGGAGAGACAAGGCGTGTAAGAACGCGCACTGCGCCTCCATCCTCCCCCACTTTCATAATGCCTTGCCAGAGGGTAATAACCCCGATTAAATAAATGGAAATGTTGACGCTTGTTTCAGCAGAGCTGAACGTACTCTGGACCATGTTCCCGAAAATGGCCACATCACCATCCACTAAAAACTTGAAGATGGCCACAACAAATGCAATGACGAAGAAGGAAACCCAGATGTAATTGAAGGCCATGAAGCAAATGTGATGCAATTGCGACAAGGGATACTACATCGCAATAAAAAGTATGAAGAGTGACACGTTAAAAGGTTGGGCGCTCTATCCGCGCGTAAACACCCACTCGCTGTCTGTGCTCAAAGGTTCGCTGTATTGATATTCGTTGAAGCCAATAATGTCTTCCACGTTCGTTAATCGATTTCGCACCATGAATCCGGTCATCATGCCTCGGGCCAATTTCGCCCAGGTCATAACCACTTTGTACTCGCCATTTTTTAGGTCCTTAAAAACCGGAGTAATCACGCGACCATTGATTTTTTTCAGATCAACGACCTTGCTATATTCAGTAGAAGCCAAGTTTAGCAAGGTATCCGTTCCAGCAGCTTCCATTGCTTCGTTTATTCGATTGGTAACTCGATCTCCCCAGAACTGATAGATGTTCTTTTTTCGTCCGACGGGTAGTGATGTTCCCATTTCTAACCTATAAGGTTGAATTTGATCTAGTGGGCGAAGCAAGCCGTGCAGTCCGCTCAATAATCGAACATGCTGATTTGCGAATACAAGATCTTCTTCGGTAAATGATTTGTTATCCATTCCCCGGAACACATCTCCGGCAAACGTCATAAGAGCGGGCCGGCTATTTTCCTTATTAAACTCCGTGCTCCAGTTTTGATAGCGATCTACATTTAACGTTGCTAAATCCTTGCTCAAGTTCATTAAAGATGCTAGCTTTTTACCACTAACGGTGCGGAGCTTCTTGATCAGCTTCTCAGACATTTCAATATCCTCTGGAACGGTGACTGGAAGATGGTCGAAACGAGTTTCAAAATCGAGTGTTTTTGCAGGTGAAAGGATCGTAATCATATAGAGCGAATTAGGACAAAACTAACTTACATTCGGGGTATAGAATCATTCAAGATGAAAATCCCTTCCATACTTTTTGCCCTCACACTCTCCTTTATTTTTTCTGGTTGCAGCACAATTCCTGATGACATCGTTGCCGTCGAAGAATTTGACATTACCAAATACGCAGGAACTTGGTACGAAATTGCTCGAATGGACAGTCGATTTGAGAAAGGACTTGTAGATGTGACCGCAACGTATACAATGCTCGATGATGGGAAAATTGAGGTGTTGAATCGCGGATTAGATACGCTCAAAAATGAATGGAGCGACATTGTTGGAAAAGCTCGCCTTGCAAACGATGAGGGCAGCGCCATGTTAGAAGTCAGTTTCTTCGGGCCATTCTACGCCGGATATAACGTGGTCGAAATAGCGGACAATTACTCATATGCTCTAGTGTGTGGAGCTTCCAAAGACTATTTATGGATTTTGGCGCGCGATGCAAAATTGGCTCCTTCTATTAAGGAGGCATTAATATCCAGGGCAAAGGAATTGGGGTTTGAAACCGATCAATTGGTTATGGTTCCACATGCGGCCAATGCAGAATAAGGGTCGAATCGAATTATCCTAATCCAACAGGCTTAGATCACCCAAACCTTCGCGAACAATCTCAGTACCGCCATCTGCACAATTGACGATGGTGGATGGAATTTGATTTCCATATCCGCCGTCAATCACGCAATCGACAATAAATTCAAACTTCTCGTGAATGAGTTCTGGATCCGTGCTGTATTCAATGATGTCATCCTCATCTCGAATGGATGTCGTCACAATTGGGTTACCCAATAGGCGCACCAATTCCCTCGGAATATTGTGATCCGGAATCCGCAGGCCAATTGTTTTCTTTTTGGCCATGAATATTTTTGGCATCTTGCTACTGGCAGTTAAGATAAATGTGAACGGCCCGGGAAGGCAGCGTTTCATAATCTTAAAGGTGCGATTGTCGCCAAGTTTTGCGTAGTCCGTGATATGGCTTAGATCGTAACAAATGATACTCAGGTTTGCCTTTTCAGGTTTTAACCCCTTGATTTTCGCCACGCGCTCGACTGCCTTTTTGTTGGTTATGTCGCATCCGATTCCGTAAACCGTATCGGTCGGATAAATAATAACCCCTCCACCTCGCAGTATTTCGACCACCGATTTCAGCGCTTCGGGCTGCGGGTTATCTGGATGTATGCGTACCAACATGAATATGAAGTTACCACTAATTCCAATTGAACATGCCGCTTGGTTAATCGAACAGAGGATTTTATATTCGAAGCATCGCCCTTGGCGGTCAAACAAACGTCTAGACCATATGAATCGATCATTGAATACGTTAAAATCCATCCTAGCGATGGCCATCATTTCTCTAAGCTTTACTGCCTGTGACAATGAGGGTTGTACAGATCCTATAGCAGAGAACTACAATGAAAACGCCAAGAAAGACAATGGCACCTGCGATTACATTTATGGTTGCACCAACAACAAGTCCATCAACTTCGACACACTGGCTACCTTGGACGATGCGTCTTGCATGACGTTTGAGACATGGGAGGATTGGATTTTAGAAATCACGAAGACGGGCCTTGACACCAATCTTGGTTTCGCTCACCGCGGAGACGACAGCACAAGTACACGCGATGTTTACTTTTTAGATGGAAAAGATCCGGATGGAAATAGTTACCCAGAAGGCACGATGATTTTGAAGCATACACATAACATTCTCGGAACGAGCCAAGAATATGTGGGCATGGTAAAACAAGAAAAAGGATTCAACACCGCCAGCGGCAATTGGGAGTGGTTTGTTTTGAACGAGGACGGCGAAATGAAAACCGACAGCGTTGGGAAATCTTTGAGAGGTGGCAACCTCTATGACGGAATGTGCATCGGTTGTCATCAATCTGCAACCACCGACTTCGTTTTCTCAAAATAAAAACGGCCACACTAGAATAAAATAAACTAACTTGCGTTCAAGAGCGAAATAATACATCAGAAATATGAAAGTCTTTCAGTCGATAATACCAGCACTCCTAGTTGTCACCCTTCTTGGAAGTTGTGAAAAGGGCATCTTAAACAAAAAGGATAAGGATATGCTTGCGGAAGCCTCAAGTTATCCAGGTATGGTTCACCTCAAAACATGCGACTACGATCGTGTGGAGGCAGAGACCTTAATTAATTCCGGTGAGTGTTCCGAGTATTATGAAGGTGCCATTGAGTATTATGAAAAAGGAGACTTAAGCGCACGCATTGCCTTCGGCGATTCAAAGGAAAAGGAAATTGACGTCGAAAATGAGTGCGGCAACTATGGAGAGAAGGATGATTGGAATTCGGACGATAAAAAAGGCTGTGGAGACATGGACTGGGGAGACAAAGAATGGGAAGACAAGAAAGATGAGGAAAGCGGAAGTTGTAAAGACTGGAAAGGCGAGCGAAAGCTAAACTTTAGGAAAGAACACGATAAGGATTCAGATTACGACAAAGTTGTGGTTGAGCCCTTGGTGAAATCAGAAGATTGTGACTACATCGTGGCTGGAACGGTTTGTTTCTATGAAGATGGCCAATGGGTTGCAACAATTGATTTTGGAAATGGCACCTGCGACGATATAGCCACCAAGACAACTAAAGATGGCGAGAAGACATTCAGTTTGAAGGATAAGAAGAAATTTAAAAAATAGATCCATTTAAGGATTCGGAAAGCCTCGACCTTGGTCGGGGCTTTTTTTTTGTCGAATGCCCACGGGCAGTTACATTTGAGCACATGGCGAGAAGCAAAGAAATAGCGGAGGCATTTGGCGTGTCACTGGATCAGGATGATTTTGAACGTTGCAAGACATTGCTCGATGCGAATTGCATCTACGTAATTGGCGACGAAACACTTAATGGACCCACTGATATTGCCGGATCATATGAAGCAAACATGATCGCGGGTCGAAAGAAGCTAGACAAACTTGAATGGGGACAGAGCCAGATTGAAGCACTGAACGACGACACCTTTTTCGTGCACTTCACGGACTACCTCACACACAAGGGTGAGGCCTATATGCATCGTTGCAAACAACGTCTAACTATTGAGGACAACAAAGTGACACGCATCGAACATATTCACGATGAAACCGAACAGCAAGCCTTGAACGGATATTATAAGGGAGTAGGATTGCTGTGATGGTCGACAGCCACCAAAGAAGATGAAAAAAACCATCGATTTGATGACAGCATATAAAGCTTCAAAGGACAACCTAGTCAAGATCGTTACTGCGCTTCTTACGGTCTTTGGATTGTATTTAGTCTATGACGATAAGTATATCATCAGCGCACTCATCTTTATGGTTTTGTTGATTTCATTTCTATTTGCCCCTCGCAAATACATCCTGCACGGTTCCGAGCTCATAATCGAACGGCCGATGGGGAATAAGTGCATTCCTTTTGAGTCGATAAAGGCAATAGAAATACCTGATAGATCAATAACGCGGAGGACAATCAGAACATTTGGAGTAGGCGGTGTCTTTGGATATTTCGGGAGATTTCACAATTCTAAGCTGGGCCCCTTGACCCTCTATGCAACCCAGCGCAAAAACCATGTTCTATTATCACTTAAGTCTGGAAGTAAAATCATTATTACACCTGATGATCTTCAATTGGCTGATGCAGTTCGAGAAAGAATAATCTCCACAGAATAGTCGTCTCCTGGTTTCAAAACCTTCGCCCACAAAACAGATGCGACCGTTACCTCATTCTCGAATGTAGTGTCCGCTTTCATTCCTCATTTTAGATGAATTAAAAGCACTTTACCTCTACTACTATCAATCTTACTTGCCCCAATGGCCGTTCAGTCCCAATCTGGTTACGACTACTT